>Ga0256843_1003224_pt1 | contig 11446 bp, 8 predicted proteins | sample AlvinellametaG_FD_191572 | JGI IMG/M metagenome (GOLD analysis project Ga0256843, IMG submission 191572) | Pompeii worm associated microbial communities from hydrothermal vent at the East Pacific Rise, Pacific Ocean - Alvinella | ecosystem: Host-associated > Annelida > Integument > Unclassified ... | reverse complement strand
AAGCACAGCAGGTATGATAAAACCATAGTCTTTTGTATAGATATAGAACATGCACAGAGGATGAGAACAGCTCTTGCAAATGAGAACTCAGACCTAATGGCACAAAACTCTAAGTATGTTATGCAGATAACAGGTGATAATGAAGAGGGGAAAAGAGAACTTGATAACTTTATAAACCCAGAGGAGACTTACCCTGTTATAGCAACCACTTCTAAACTTATGACAACAGGAGTAGATGCACAAACTTGTAAGCTTATAGTGCTTGATAGTAACATAAACTCTATGACTGAGTTTAAGCAAATCATAGGTCGTGGAACTCGCATCAATGAAGAGTATGGCAAAACTTTTTTCACGATTATGGATTTTAGAAATGCTACAGATTTATTCGCTGACCCTGATTTTGATGGTGATCCTGTAAAAGTTAAAATTTTAGGGGAAGATGAAGATTTTGAAGAACCTGAAATGGAAGATGCTGAAGTCATCACTGATGAGGATGGAGAAGAGGTAGAATTTCCTGAGGATGAAACACCTGATATTAGAGATGCTGGAGAGATTGAAGATAACGAGCCACGAGAGAAAGTCTTTGTTAATGGTGTGGATGTAACTGTATTGAATGAAAGAGTACAAATACTCGATGAACACGGAAAACTTATCACTGGAAGTTTAAAAGACTACACAAAAGCAAAAGTGCATCAAGAGTTTTCTTCACTTGATGAGTTTTTAAACAAATGGAACAGCAGTGATAAAAAACAAGCTATCATAGATGAACTCGAAGAAAATGGCATCATCTATGAAAACTTCAAAGAAGAGATAGGCAAAGAGATGGATATCTTTGACCTAATTCTGCATTGTGCTTACGATAGACCACCACTCAGTCGAAAAGAGAGAGCTGAGAATGTCAAAAAAAGAGACTATTTTACGAAGTATGGTGAGCAGGCAAGAAAAGTGTTAGAGATACTTCTTGATAAGTATGCTGATGAGGGGATAGAAAATGTTGAGAGTCTCAATATCTTACAAGTGCAACCATTTAACCAAATAGGCTCACCTCTTGAAATCATAAAACTTTTTGGTGGCAAACAGCAGTATCTTAATGCTGTAAGAGAATTAGAACAAGAATTATATAGAGTAGCATAAGGAATAAATAAGTGGTAAATATCAGTGGAATTATAAAATCAATTCAAAACATAATGAGACAAGACAAAGGCCTTAACGGTGATGCTCAAAGAATCGAGCAGTTAGGGTGGATGATATTTCTTAAAATCTTTGATGATAAAGATATAGAGATGGAACTTTTAAGTGATGACTATGTTTCACCAATCCCTGAGCATTTACAGTGGAGAAATTGGGCAACAGATGATGAGGGAATGACAGGAGATGAGCTACTTGACTTTATAAACAACAAACTTTTTGCTGAGTTAAAAACACTTCCATCTGCTGCAACTTCTAAAAGAGCACTGCTTGTTAAAGAGGTCTTTGAAGGCAATAATAACTATATGAAGTCTGGAACACTACTTAGACAAGTGATAAACAAACTTAACGAGATAGATTTTAACAGTAGTGAAGATAAACATCTCTTTGGTGAGATATATGAAACGATACTTAAAGAGCTTCAAAGTGCAGGAAACAGTGGAGAGTTTTATACACCAAGAGCCATCACTCAGTTTATAACAGATATGGTAGCACCAAAACTTGGTGAAGTGGTGTTTGACCCTGCTTGTGGAACAGGTGGATTTTTAACATCTGCTATAGAACATATACGAGCAAATGAAGTAAAAAGTGTAGAAGATAGAGCCATACTGCAAAGTACCATCAAGGGAATAGAACTTAAACCTCTTCCCCATATGTTAGCACTTACAAACCTTATACTACACGATATAGAAGTGCCAGACATCATCTATGATGATGCACTCTCAAGAGAGCTCACTTCCATCACACAAAAAGATAGAGTTGATGTAATCTTAGCCAATCCTCCTTTTGGTGGAACAGTGGCTGATGGGATGGAGACAAACTTTCCAAGTAATTACAGAACAAAAGAGAGTGCTGACTTGTTTCTCATACTGATGATACAGTATCTCAAAAATAATGGTCGTGCAGGGATAGTCCTACCAGATGGCTCACTCACAGGTGATGGGGTAAAAGCTCGCATACGAGAAAAACTGCTTACTGACTGTAACCTACACACCATAGTAAGACTTCCAAACTCAGTCTTTCAACCTTATGCAAGTGTTGCTACAAACCTACTCTTTTTTACTAAAGGTGAGCCTACAAAAGAGGTATGGTACTATGAACATAAACTTCCAGAGGGACAAAAGTCTTACTCAAAAACAAAGCCTATAAAGATAAGTGAGTTTGATACTCTAAAAGAATGGTGGAATGATAGAAAAGAGAATGAACAAGCTTGGAAAGTAGATATACAAACCATAAAAGATAATGGCTATAACCTTGATATAAAAAACCCTCACAAAGAAGAGGAAGAAGAATTGCACTCATCGGTAGAACTTCTTGATATGCTTCATAAATCGTTTGCTAAGAGTGAAGAACTTTTAGAACAGTTGAAGAGAGAGCTAGATTAAAATGAAGTGGGAAAAAGTTAAATTAAAGACTATACTTACTGAAAGTAAAGTTGAATCTATCGAGCCCAATGCTGACAAAAGAATTACTGTTCGGTTAAATCTTAAAGGAGTCACAAAAAGACCTTTAAAAAATGACATGAAAGGTGCAACAAAATATTATAAAAGAAGTTTTAATCAATTCATATATGGAAAACAAAACTTCTTTAAAGGTGCTTTTGGAATTATTCCAAAAGAATTAGATAGTTATGAAACAAGCTCTGATTTACCGTGTTTTGACATTGATATGACAAAATGTAAGCCTGAGTGGGTAATGTTTTTTTTCAAACAAGGTAATTATTATAAGGCACTTGAAAAACTTGCAAGAGGAGCAGGTTCTAAAAGAATTAGTCCAAAAGATTTTTTGCAGTTAGACATTCCATTACCACCCTTACTTCAACAAGAAATAATATTAAATAAATTATTTGTATTAGAGAATAAAGGAAATAGTTTAACAAATGAAATAATATACCAACAAGAACTATTAAAAAAACTCCGTCAATCAATCCTACAAGAAGCGATAGAAGGGAAACTCACAAAAGAGTGGCGAGAGAAAAATCCTGATGTAGAGAGTGCATCTGTTTTACTTGAAAAAATCAAACAAGAAAAAGAGCAACTCATTAAAGAGAAAAAAATCAAAAAACAAAAACCTCTCCCACCGATAAGTGAAGATGAGAAACCGTTTGAAATTCCTGAGAGTTGGGAGTGGTGTAGGTTGGGGGATACTGGAATTTTTGAAAGAGGCAAGTCTAAACATAGACCGAGAAATGATTCTATTCTATTTAAAGATGGTATATATCCATTTGTTCAAACTGGTGATGTTGCTCAATCAAAATATCATAGTTATAAAATTAATACTTTTAATAAAAAATATAATGAATTTGGCTTATCTCAAAGTAGATTATGGGAAAAAGGAACTTTCTGCATAACTATTGCAGCAAATATTGCTGAAACTGGTTTTTTAGATATTGATGCTTGTTTTCCAGATAGTGTAGTAGGATTTAACTCAATAGATATATATATTCCTAAATATATCCAATATTTCTTTATTATTTCAAAAGAAGAGATAGAAAAGTATGCTCCTGCTACGGCACAAAAAAATATTAATCTTGGTATTATAAATGAATTAATTTTCCCTTTACCGCCATTAAGTGAGATGGTGGAAATAGTAAAAAAAATAGAAAATCTTTTTGCTGTATGCGATGCACTTGAAAAAGAAGTACAATCTTCAAAAAAAAGTAGCTCTCAACTGATGCAAGCAGTTTTAAAAGAGGCATTTGAAGGATAGAAATGGATAATATGTTAGCAATTATTGGTATAGTAATTTCATTCATAGGTTTATTTATTGGTGGAAAATTTTTAATGAAATTTATTGGTCGTGATGATAATAGTATTAATATTGGTGATAATAATAAAATTGACAAAAGTTTTAATAGTGAAAAAAACTTTTTTAGTAAAAATAAGAAGTAATAATGTTGAAAATAGGTAATAGTAACTTTTTTAGTAATAGTTTCAATAAAATAAATTATCTATTTTCAAATGTTGCCTATAATATTTTTTACTCCGAAAATAAATCCCAAATTGAGCAAATACGAAGAGAATTTTTTGATGGTAAAATTCAAAAAGCTCATGAATATTTACAAACAGCTCGAGAAGAACATAATAGTAATAAAAAAGATAGATATGATTTTCTATTATTGGAAACAGAATTTTTATTTCAACTGAATAATTATCAAGCAGTTAAAAGTAATTTAACTTATATAGAAGAAAATTTAACTCAGTTTATAAATCAAGATTTCTATCAAATGCAAATAAGCTTGTATGCTCTTGATAATAATAAAATTGAATTTGACAAAATAGCTGAAAAGTTAAAAAAAGAATTTGCATCAAATCAACCTAACGAATATTTTGAAATAATTTATGCTTTAAATTCTGGACAGCAAGAAAAGGCTAAAGAGCTTTATGAAGAATATATTAAAAACAACAACAATAAACTCTTATATATTGGAGGTCTAATTTATGCCAATCTCCATATGGATACACAATCAGATGAATACTATAAAAAAGCAGATATGTATTATACTCGATATCTTGAAGACAAAGAACCTAATTTTTTTGAAAGACTTGAAATATATAAGTTTTATTCAAGAACGGCATTTAATAAGCTCTTATTAAATCACTTAAATGTGGAATACAAAGAAAAAGTTGAAAAAACAAGAGAACTGCTTGCTTCAATTAAAGATAGCTTTCATTACTTTAACAAGATGCAAAAAAAGTTTTTAGTAAATCACTATTTACATTGTCTTTTTATTTTAGACAAGAAAGAGTTTATTAATTATTATAACAGTGTAAATGAAAATGAGATTGATGTTATAAACTTTGGATTTCTGCACTTAGATATTGAGGAGTGCTCAAATACTCAAGTTATTGAGAATAGAATATTATCAAATGATGAAATTGATTTACTCATACATTATCATAGTAAATTGATTTTGATAGACCCTCAAAAAGTAATTGATTTTTTAGATATACATATAGAATTTTTAGATAATGAAATTATATTGAATATATATTTAGATGCAAAAATAAGAACAGATAAAACACTTACAGATGAAGAATATTACCTTTTAGAAGAGAAAAAAGACAATTCTATAATCTCTTATATTTCATATCTTGAAGCAAAACAGATAAAATCATTCAAAATATCTGACAACGAGATAGAAACATTATTAGCTTATCTTAAAGATGGTAATGTTCAAGAAATACTCATAATAAAGATTATACGAATATTAAGCCAAAATTTAAAACAAAAAAAGTATCTTGATTTAGCTATTGAATACAAAAATGACTTTCAAAATGTAATCTCTGAAACATTGAAGATTTGTGAGATAGATAGAAATTTATTAGTAACAGATTTTGATGATTTCGTAGAACAAATCAATAATCCTAAGTATTCAATACAAATAGCAAATATTTATAGAAGTTACCCGTCAATAACAAAAGCTTACAAATTCTATAAAATTGCTTGGGAACATTTTGATTTTTTAGATAATGATAAAATAGAGTTTGCTTCATATGTTCTTCATTATTGTTCTTTGCCTTATTATTTTCAAAATACAGATAGAATCGATATTGGACAAGACAATATATATAAAAGTTATCTGGAAGAGAATAGTCGTTCATTAAATATGGAACAAACTTTTGTTTTATCATATTATTTAATCGTAATAGAAAAGTCATTTGAAAATGGATTTTTAAAAATAAACAGTAAGCTTTTATCAATAAATGTAAATGATCTTACTAAAAATGAAAAAGAGCTATTATCAAAGTTATATCTTTATTCAATAGTAAATCATATCGATGAAGATTACAGTATCAAATCAAATCAACTTATAAAAGATAATGGAAACTATTATATATCAGAGCAACTTTACTCCACTATAAATGAGCATTATCTATTGAAACCAAAAAATCAAAAAGAATTTGATTTACTACTGTTTAAAGAAGGAATAGAGAAACTGTCAATTTTTCATTATATAAGCAATATATTTATGCATAGTTTAAATAGTGAAAACTTTAGAACTGTAATATCAACAGAGGACGACCCTCTTATCGGTATTCGTGAAATGTTACATGAAAATACAAAACAAGGCATAAAGCAATTTGAAGATTATAGTAGTGGCAAAAATATATCATTTTTTAGTTTAGCAAATGGCGAATATAAAAATTACTTCAAAGTTATAGATATCTTGCTAAATACTGATAAATATAATTTTCATACGGGTAATAGTAACAGCCAGCCTTACGAAATAAATAAAATATTAACTTTTTCTTCCATAGTTTTTTTAGATAATATTAAGAAGTTGGATATAGTTTTGGAAAGAGAAGATGTATATATCCAAAAAACAACAATCAACTGGCTAGTAGGTTTTATAAAAGAACTGGATAGTTCTGATGAAATCTTTAGTGTATATAGTGATGGTGAAAATCTTTTGAAAAATATTTCAAATAAAGAAGATATTGAAAAAGATAAACAAAATTTATTAGACTTAGCAAATAAAATAATTAGTGCAGATAGAGTCATCGATGATATTGATACTATTCTTCCGATTAAAGAAAGCTATCAAATGCTTGCTCCTCATATCGGAGAACAAGAATATAGAGCATTAGCATATTCACATAACCATCACTATCAAATAATTTCCGAAGATAGAATGATAAGCTATATGTTTGATACGATGAAATTAGATAATTATATGATTAGCAATTCTATATCATTACTGAGTAATAAATTGGGAATGAAGAAATTATTTAGTTTATATAAAGAGTTAGATGAAAAAAAATACTCCTATTTGTTTAATGAGCAAGCTATTAATAATTTCTTAAAACAATTAATTTTTGAAGAACCTATTTATCTTTTGCAATGGCATGAGAAAAAATATTCTAATTTTCAGTTGGAAGAATTATTGCATATTGTATATAAATATGGTTGGATTGATTGGATTGAAGAGTATTATAGAAAAAATTATATTTTAGTTCCACCAAAAATAAAAGTTAAGCCAAGAACATTTATTACTAGCAATATTGAGTATATTTTAGAATTACTTGGGATAAAAATAATTGTTAAGGAAAAGTTGTGAATTTAGGAAAATTAGAACAGGTGAATCTTAGAGATTATTGGAAACATGAAGCTTTAGATTTTACAAACTGGTTAGCAAAAGAAGAGAATTTAAATTTATTAAGTGAAGAAATAGGTATAGATATTGTACTAAAAGAGACAGAAGCAAGTGTTGGAAAATTCAATGTTGATATTCTAGCTATTGAAGATAACTCTGATAGACTTATAGTTATAGAAAATCAGCTTGAACAGACTAATCATGATCATTTGGGTAAGATTATTACTTATGCCTCGGGATTTGATGCAGAAGTGATAATATGGATTGTTAAAGATGTAAGAGATGAACATAAGCAAGCTATAGATTGGTTAAATGAGCATACTAATGATAAAATCAATTTTTTTGCTATTAAAATGGAATTATGGAAGATAGACAACTCTTCTCCTGCTCCAAAATTTCAAATCATTTCAAAACCAAATAATTGGGCAAAAGCACTTAAAAGTTCATCATCAAAACCTACTAGAGAAACAAAGTTAACAATGTTACAGTTAGAATTTTGGAGTGAATTTAAAGAGTACCTACAAAATAGTCAGTCATTTTTAAAACCTAGAAAACCAAGGGCTCAGCATTGGTATGACATGAGTATTGGTAATTCAAAAGCTCATTTATCCTTGACAATTGTTTCTAATCAAAATTTAATGACAACAGGCATCTATATTCCTGATAGTAAGGAATTTTACTATGAACTTGAACAAAATAAAGAAGCTATTGAAAATGAATTAGGCTTTAAATTTGAATGGATGCCATTGAAAAATAAAAAAGCTAGTCGTATTACATTGTCAAGAGGTAATGTTAATATTGTCGATACTGAACACTGGAATGAATATTTTGAATGGTTTAAAAATAAATCAGAAAAAATACATAAGGTTTTTAATAAATATATCACACGAGGATAAAATATGAAAAATACTACACAACAAATTTACAACCTTATAACTAACAGTAATTTTGAAAATCTAAAACAAAAACTTGTTGATAAAGTTGCACAGCATCATTGGCAAATTCCTGAACGACAAGAATATACATATGAAGAGCTTCTTGATGACTTACCTGATTGCATTGATATTTTAAAGCAAAATATAGAAGATGGTAGTTTTGATAATTTACCTTATGGGAGTAGAAATAGTATTTTAAACACTCTTAACCAAATTCATCAACAAATATCTTATATTTATAATAATCAACAACAATTTGCAGCTTTACAAGATAGTACTCAATCACTTAAATCAATGATTAGAGCTAATCGTTTAGATTTTGAAGCTCGTAAAATTCCACGATATAAAGAAAAAATAAAAGAGTATAAAGAACTTCTAATAGAGATGAAAGGTTTAAATGAAGTTTTAAATACTACAAAGTCTAAAAAAGAAGAATTAGAAGAGGTTTTAATTCGTGCTAAAGATATCATTTCTGATTTAAATATTTATACTGAACGAGCAAAAGAATCAGAAAGTGCTATAAAGGTTAAATTAGAAAACTCAACTGAAACTTATAATCAAATCAATGCATTATTAGCAACTATCCAAGAAACTCGAGATAGTATTGTAGAAACTTTACAAGAGGCAAAGGAGTCTAAAAATAATATTAAAGAAATAGAAGGTGAAGTTAATACATTTTTCTCGAAAATAGAAGAATATCATGCAAAAACAGCTAAGTTTATCGAAGAAACAAAAGTAAAAATAACAGAATTTATGACAAATACAGAAGAGATTATTCAAACTAATGAAACACAACAAAAAGAGATAGACAATCAACTTCAAAAAGCAGTTGGAGCTAGTCTATTTTCTACTTTTGCAAAACGGAGAACTCAACTTGCTCCTGCTTCTTGGGGATGGCTAATAGTTATTATTTTATCAATTTTTGGAATGTCTTTTGTCTCATATGATATTATTAATGAATTTACAAAGTCAGTTAATCATATTGATTCAGTGAAAAATATGGGAAAAGTCATAATGGATAAAAATAGTACAGAAACTATATTAAATAATGTGGAAAATCTAAATAATCATATTAGTTGGATGTGGGTATTCTTAAAAATGACACTATTACTTCCTTTAATATATCTAATTTCATTTGCAACAGCTCGATATGCTAAAGAGAGAAGGTTAATCGAAGAATATGCCTTTAAATCTACTATTTCACTTGCATTGACTCCTTATGCAGATTTGATTAAAAAAATTGAGGATGAAGGTGTAGATAGTAAATATCGAGACTTTTTAATTTCATCTATAGAAAATATTTTTTCTGTACCGACAGATAAAGCATTTGGATATAACAAATATTCTCATACTAAAGAAGATACTAATCAAATTAAAATGATAGAAGATATAATAAATATGATTGAGAAAGCTAAAGATATTGGAAAATAATTAGCATTTATTTTACAGGCTCATAATCTCTTCCATATCACGGATGGATAGACTTTCCTTTTCTTCCGTATACCAGATGTCTTCTATCTCTTCAAAAAATCCAATGTTATACTTTTCTTTCAAGAAGGTTTTGTTAAAGTTAACTTTATGAACAATGTACTTTCTGTTTTTACCGATGCGTGTAATTAGCTCTAGTTTCTCTAAGTGTTTGATACAAGCCCATACTCTTTTTTTTCTACGCTCATTGTGTTTAAATCGCATTTTTATATACTTGTAAGTTTTAAATACATTGTTTGGTGCTGAAAGCATTGCTTCGACTATTGCCATTTCAGTAGGTGTAAAATTATGCATAGACATCCTTTTTATCTTATGTATTATAATATGTTCTTTTTCTTTTCTATTCTGTTGTACACTTGTGTAACAAGTGTACCCTTTAGTGGATCTGACTCATAGTACATATTATCTTGAACAGTATTGTATTGGATTAGATTTAATTTTCTATAAAGGTTTTAATCTTGTATGTTATCAAGGTAGTCACTCCACCATTCCATAAGCTTTATTCTTTCATCAAGGTATTTAGCACGGTTATAAGCTTGACTGACACTATTACCTACACTATGTGCTAATTGAGTTTCTATTACATCATATTTAAAATTACTTTTTTCATGTGCAATCGTTGAAAACATAGCTCGAAAGCCATGTGGAGTGAATTCAGATGTAGTATAGCCCATGCGACGAATAGCACCTAATAATGCCCCATCACTTAAGGGAGTAGTTTTACTTTTAGTTGATGGGAAAAGATAAGGACTATCTCCTGAATAGAGTTTAATATCTTCGAGAAGTGCAATAACTGTATCTGTTAACGGAACAATAAACTCATCATCTGTTTTCATTTTTTTTGCAGGAATGACCCATTGTTTATTTTTAAAATCTATTTCTTCCCATAAAGCCAATCGAATATTTGTAGGTCTAACAAATGTGTATGCTAACATGATAAGTGCATATTTTGTTGAGAGTTCCCCACCATATTCTTTAATACTGATGAGTAAATTTTTTATGCCAGTATCATCTGTAATAGTAGGGTAGTGTTTTTCTTTAGACTTTCCAATAATTTCGCTAATCTCTATATCACTTGCAGGATTTCGTTTGGCAAGACCATTTGCTATTGCCCACTTAAAAGTTTTTCCGATTTGTTGGTATACCTTTTCAGTAGAGTTTCTAACTCCTCTCTCCATCATTTTGCGAAGTAGTGCTATGATATCTTGAGCTGTGATGTCGTCTATAGGTTTGTCACCAATATATGGAAAGGTGTCATTCATAAAACCTCGTAGTGTTCCTTTGTAATGTGACTCGCTTGTGCCATCCTCTTGAAGTTTTTTTAGTCTTTGAAAAGCAATTTCTTTAAATGTATGTAGTTGCTTTGTATTTTCTTTTTGAATTTGTACTTTTTTTGCTTTTTTGCTCTCATTAGGGTCAATACCTTGGGCAATATCAGCTTTATAGGTTTCTCTTAATTCTCTTGCCTGAGCTAAAGAGACATCAGGGTAAGAGCCAAGAGCAAGTAACTTCTCTTTACCATCAAAACGATATTTTAATCTCCAGAGTTTTGTGTTTCGTTTTGTTACCAAAAGAAATAAACCACCACCATCAAAAAGTTTGTAGTCTTTCTCTTTCGCTTTTGCCTTATTTATTTGTGTCGCAGTAAGTGTGGTGGTTGTTCTTGCCATTTTGTAACCTCTTGTTCAATAGTTTAGGGGTATACAATTTTAGCAAAAGGGGTATATATAAAATGTAC
>Ga0256843_1003223_pt1 | contig 11448 bp, 6 predicted proteins | sample AlvinellametaG_FD_191572 | JGI IMG/M metagenome (GOLD analysis project Ga0256843, IMG submission 191572) | Pompeii worm associated microbial communities from hydrothermal vent at the East Pacific Rise, Pacific Ocean - Alvinella | ecosystem: Host-associated > Annelida > Integument > Unclassified ... | reverse complement strand
TCAACTTTTATATTTTCCTCTTTCTCTTTAAAAGTTAAAGGGATATTTTTTGGATCTATTACCAATGTATGTTCATCTATCAGTGTTTTGACTACACTCAGTGCGATGCGTGCTGATTCTTTCATAACATCACCAAGACTTCCAGTAAGCTGTAGTGTTCCTTTACCCTTAATACGGATAGATTCTATCTTTAAAACATCTCCCCCGACTGCAGTCCATGCCAAACCATTGACAACACCAACAACAGGTACTTTATCGGTTTTTTCAATCTCAAAGACACTTTTATCAAAAAATGTTTTTAAATTTTTCATATTCACACTAACTTTGTTAACACCATCTTTTAAGATTTCTAACGCTACTTTACGAATCATCTCCGCTACACGACGTCTTAAGTTACGAACACCTGCTTCGCGAGTATAAGAGTGTATCAATTCACGTAAAGCTGGTTTTGAAATACTAAACTCAGATTTTTTCAGTCCATGCTTTTTAAGTTCCTGAGGAATCAGGTAGCGTTTTGCTATTTCAAATTTCTCCTGAGGTGTATAAGAGCTTAAAGTAATAAACTCCATTCTGTCACGCAATGGTGCAGGAATACGTCCAACATCATTTGCTGTTGCGATAAAGATAACATTAGAAAGATCCAGATCAAAATTTAAGTAATAATCTCTAAATTCATTGTTTTGTTCAGGATCTAAAATCTCTAACATTGCAGCTGTGGGATCTCCTCTTTGGGATCGTGAAATCTTATCTATCTCATCTAAAACAATAACAGGATTCATCTTCTTAGCATCAATAAGCCCTTGCGTTAAACGACCTGGCATTGCTCCAACATAGGTACGTCTGTGTCCTCGAAGTTCATTAACATCTTCTAAACCACCAAGAGCGATACGTACAAGTGGACGTTTGAGTGCTGTTGCGATAGAGTTTGCCAATGATGTTTTACCAACACCTGGAGGTCCGCTAAAACATATAATCGCACCTGAAGTTTTCTTCTGAGAGATACCTCGCAACTCTAAAAGTTCTTTCACCGCAAAATACTCCACTATACGTGCTTTTGGTTTCTTTAAAGAGAAGTGATCTTTGTTAAGCTGTGCTTCTACATCTTCAATTTTTAAAGGTTTTTTGGCAAACTCACCAAAAGGGATCTCCAAAACCCAGTCAAGATAGGTTTGTGTCATAGACGCATCTGAAGAGTCAGGGTGCATTCTTGCAAAACGTTCTAACTGTTTTTTTATCTCTTTATAGGCATCTTCACCCATTTTATCTTTTTTTGCTTCTAGTTTCTTTCTATACTCTTCTATCTCTTCATCACGAGCAGCATCAACACCCAACTCTTTTTGGATCTGTTTGAGCTGTTCTTTTAAGAAATATTCTTTATTTACTTTTTCTATATGAGTATGCACTTTGGAGCGAATCTCACGTTGGAGTTTATTGGCCTCAATCTCCTCTATAAGAAAATCGATAAGATCTAAAAATCGTTTTTCTGTATCTGTTTCTACAAAAAGTTTATATGCCTGCTCTTTTTTGAGCTTTACAGTAGAACAGATCAAATCGATGATGCGGTTATGATCATGATTCTCCTCTATAGTTCGAAGCAGATCTGGTGGAAAATAATTACTGACACTAGAGAGTGTTCGTACCTTTTCTCTTACAACCTCCAAAATAGCATCTATTTTTAAGCTATTGACCTCTTTTGCTTCTATAATATCCACATGTGCGATCAATGGGTTTTCAGATACCTTGTTTACAAGTCTTGCACGTGCCAACCCTTGAAATAAAACTTTTACACGACCATCAGGCAGAGATACTTTTCTCATAATAGAGCCTACAACACCAGCATCATATAAAGATTCATAACTACGTTCACCCTCATGCGATGGTTTTGTAGGGCATACAACAACAAGAGTATTTTCCTCTATCGCTTTTGTTGCAGCAGCAATATTAGCTTCATCATTCAAAAATAACGGAGATATCATAAATGGGTATAAAAAAAGTTCATCTTCAGCTATTACTGGAATATCAGCTGGAAATTCTCCATAATTACTTAATTTCATTCTTCATTATCCTTTTGTAAAGTTGTAGTATTCTCATCAGTATCTACCACTGAGTTTCGAGACACAACACTGCGTGTATCTGGTAATAAAAAGCCATACCATGAGGCAGTACCATCTCCTTCAAACCATTCTCTATACCATGGAATATTGGATTTTTGCACTTCATTCCATTTGATCCACGGTTCAGGTTTTAGTGATCTATAATAAGCCGCAGATTTTGGTTTATCTATACGATCATACAGAGATGCTATCGTTTCATTTAATGTAGCATTTGCCAAATATAAATTTGTCAGCATAGAATCTACCAAATAAAAATATTGGGAATCTGGATAGTTTCTTTTAAAACTTTTAGCAGCACGAATCGAGTCTTCTATGAGAACCTGATCTCTTCTTGGATTTGGCAATGCCATATACTTTGCTTTTACCATGAGAAATTCGGCAAATTCACGCTCATTCTCGTTGGCATACCTTTTTACATATTCATTTAAGAAATGTTCTGTTAAAAGATACTCTTCATGATACATATGAGAGATTGCCAAAATCATCGTTGCTTCTGGTAAAAGCGGTGATGCAATATGCTCCCCTTGCAAAGAAGAATAATAGTCATCTGCTTTATCCAAATTACCATCAGCAACTGATTGAACCAGCTTCTCATACCAGTAGATTGCTGGTTTGTTATATTCATCAAGCTCTTTGGTACATCCACTTATTATTATTAGTAATAATAAGGATGATAAAATTTTTATATATTTCGTCATTCTATAATTTCCTGATTTTTATTAGATTGTTATTTTATCTAAAAGATATATAATAGGTATTAAACAAGAATGATTAAGCAATATATAAGGTAATGAATATGATAATGTAGTTAGGAATTGTAATGATTGCTACTGAGCCCTGTTTTTGTGTGCAGTTTTTTTTCCTATTCATTGAGGAGTTTATTATGCAATTTTTCATTAAAAATATTTTTATATTTATACTGTTTTCATATTTTACAACTAATCTTTTTGCTGCAAGTTATTCTTGTAGTGGACAAAAGGTTTACCCTATTCATGGTGCAACAACCAATAAAAGTAAAAGCTATTCAACAAATAGAAGTAATAAAAAATATCGATATTTTAAGTTTAAAACTGGAGCAGATGGAACTGTTAAAGTTGACTATAGACATAGAAACTCAATTGATTATAAATTGCAAGTTGGTTCAAGTTGTGGAGGTCATGATATATACAACGGTTCTTTATCAGGAAGTGATAGTACAACATTTACTGTCAATGCTGGAACATATTACTATGTTCGTGTAGGAAGTGATACAAGACAAAGACTGAAATTTAATATAGATTTTACTTTTACAGTTGGTAGTACAAATCATAATCCAACAGATATCTCTTTAAGTAACAATACAATAGATGAGAACCAAGCAAGTGGAACTACTATTGGTAATTTTTCAACAACAGATGCTGACTCTGGAGACACACACACATACTCTTTAGTTGCGGGAAGTGGTGATACTGATAATAGTAGCTTTATAATATCTGGTGATACTCTCAAAAGTAACACAGTCTTTGACTATGAAACAAAATCCTCCTATTCCATCCGTGTACAAACAGATGATGGAAATGGAGGATCATATGAAAAACAATTTACTATTTCTATTAATAACCTTACTGAATCTGATTTAAAACTTACAGAGATCTCAGCACCAACACCAAATCCAGCAAATACCAATGAAGATATCACCTTTAAACTTCGTATCAAGAATGATGGTCCTGATCATGCACAGGGAAATATAGTTTTAAAAACTTCTTATAATAAAGATGTAACTATTATATCAGCAACACAAACAGCTGGAGGGGGAGACTTTAGTTGTTCCCCTACTAATGGTACACTAACTGCTGGATCATACATTACATGTACAAAAACAAACCAACTCAATCGTAATGCTGTAAATAAAGATATAAAAATTGTTGTACGATCCTCTACTAATGGTTCACTAATACAAACTGCAACTGTTGAATCAACAACTACATCAGATCCAGATACATCAAATAATACAATTACTTCCAATGTAATAGTCAACATTGCTACTTATTCTACATCAACAGACGATATATGTTATGAACCTTTTGAAGAAACAGGATTAAATTTTGGTATTGGCAGCTTTATGAGTACCACAAAAATGCCGATCAAAAACCTTAACAGCAGTGATCTTACAAATGTAAAAGTTGCACTTGGTACGTCAAGTGCATTTTCTGCCTTTAGTGGTTGTGGTGTTGAAAATGGCAGTGGTACCTGTGAAGATGCAAACGGTATGAGTTTTATGATGTTTTCAGCATTTAATGATGGTGTTAATTTTAATCTTGAAGATCTAAGTCAAAATGAAACGGTAACACCATATACAAAATCCCTATTTAGTTTTTTTACTTCTGGTAATTACGATCTAGTAACAGAATATACTAAAGATGGTGTTACACATAGAGGTGTAGTTAAAGCTTGTCCAGTCAGTTATTGTGAAACGAACAATATGAGTGAAGGTTTTCATGTTGTTGATCCAGATAACGGGAATCAAGACAACAGTTTTGAAATTTTTTGTCACCAAGACAGTGATGGTGTTTGGCATGACCTTTTAGCACTGCCAATTAAAAATAGCTCCAACAACTTTGTTTTTAATAATGACAGCACTTCATCCAATTACTATAGTGAATCTGCTAATCCAAGAAAACACTTCCATGCCATTGAAATTGATGGAGGGCATATCACTTATAATGGAGACAAACCTCTGATACCAATTGTTATCGGTCGTTCAGATGAACCTTGGTCCATTCAAACTGGGGGCAACAGTTACAAGGTAATGGGTAAATATTTTAGTAATATCAATCTTATTGGAACACCATATACTCTTGACTGGGACAGTTCAAATAACCTAAAAGAGTGTGATGAATCAAAACTAAGAAAGGCACTTGGACAAGCTGTTAAATACAATACACTTGTAGCAGACAACCATAGTAGATGTAGAATCGATACATTAAACTTAAGTTTACTTGATGATTATAGATTTCTTGTCTATAACAATGCTGAAGTATTACAACACTCATGTAAAGAGATGGCAAGTTATATACCAAATAATGTAGGTGTTCTTAATGATGCAGATATTGCAGGTCATTTTAACATTTTAACAACAGAACCAGCATATCCAAACGCTATTCCAACAAGTAATGGAACACGTGATAACGCAACAGATATTGGAAAGAAAAAACGTCCACTTACAGTTTATTGTAAATACCAAACCGACTTACAATATGTTTGGACTTTCTTAACAGCACTAGATGCAGAAGTTACAAATAGTAAAAATGATATTACCTCAGGACATGATACTTGTTCACAACTTGGTCTTTATTTTTTCGTACCAAATACCAAAGAAACATTTGATCGTGTAAGACGTTACCTTAAAGGGCAAAAAAGTGGTGATCAGGGTTGGGAAAACTATACAGGCACCGTTAGAGAAAAATATAAAATGTATACCAACTCACCAAGTAAAGAATATTATTTAAATAAACTTGGATATGAAAAAATTTGGCCATATGGTCCACTTGGTATTTACTATCCATGTCGTGGAAATCGTGATGCAAATAATAATTGTAATACACGATCTTGGTACCCAGGCAATACAGCTCAAAAAGGCTGGATGAGTGGTGCACCTATGCATAATATTAAAACCATGACAAATTATAATGACTCTATGGGTAAAAAAGGATTTGTTTCTATTCTAGGAAGTCAAGATCTTAACAAAACAGATGATTGGTGGGTAGCAGATATTGGAGCAGGTGAAGAGATTGGTTACACAACACCAAAATATTCTCCTCATGGAACACATTTAATTCAATCTAGTGGTTATAAATATTATGAACCAAATGGAAACTATACAGCCAATGCATGGCTAAATTTTCTTCATGATAGTGAAGGTTGGATATATCACAATGATGATAACAATGCTTTTTATTCCTATTATGATTATATGTGTATGGCAGAAACTAACTATGACTCTGCAAGCAGATATACACTCATTCCTGGTTTTTTCAACGCAATAGAGCGAGGAACGAGAACAGGAAATACTGCTCCGAGTTTCTCAGATACCAATATAACAACAAAAATAGTTTCTAAAAATATGAATCTAGATGCTATCTTATACAAAATCAACAGTGACGGAACTATTAATAGAAATCAGCTCAATGTTGATGAAAATAAAAGTGTAGGAGTATTTGTATCAAAAATTATAGATGCAACATCCCCTGTTCCTATCCAATACCTTGGTAGCTATTCTGACTTTGATTCCAACAACGGTAGAATAGAACTACCGTCGTTTAATATATCAAGTGCACACAAAAGGGTGATTATCCAATTTTATTACTGTAATACATCTAACAGAGATTGGACAGAATGTTGGAATTTTACAACCAATAATGGTGCCATAACACTACAGAAAATAGATGCTGATGGAGATGTAACCGATTCGGTTGATGATTTTGCGATAAGACCTAAAAAATTTGGTATAGTCCTGCCATCTACAAATGCTGTAAAAGCAGAAGATGTTGCAATTACATATTACGCTTATGATGAGAACAATAATCCTGCAAATAACTACAATGAATCTTTTGCCGATCTAGATTTTAATACAACTCTAGCAGATAGTACAAAACTAACAGTTTGTCCAAATACATCCCTAGACTTAAGTGCTGAGCAATTTACAGATGGGATAGAAATCAATACTACAAAAATTTCCAATGTAGGTATTTGGAATGTACAAATTAAAGAACAAAACGGTTCTGAATTTGCAAATGTAGACTTTGATGACACACCAGATAATGATAGATATATTACACCAGCCGATGTCAACTTAACAGTTATTCCATCTTATTTTGATGTTGCTATTCCAACCAATATAAACAGTGCAACTACATTTACATACATTTCAAATGATTTGGATAATATGGCTATAGAATTTGATCTTAATATTACTGCTAAAAACAGTGATGGTGTTACTACACCAAACTATTCAACTGGATGTTATGCAAATAATATTAACATCGATCTAAACTATTCTATTATTACAGATGCACAAAATCCTGCAAGTTTCTCAACTACTAAAATATTATATAAAGAACTTACATCTAATATAGAAGGTAATAATACTGCAAGTGACAAGATATTATCTCTACCAAAAGGAACAGACACTTTACCAGCTTCACTTTTTACAACTACCTCAAAAGGTAAAGCAAATGTTTCTTTACGTATTAACTTTGAACGACAAAAAAATATTGCACTCAATCCATTTAAAGTAAATTTTTCTGATATCAATGTATCAGACAGAACATATACACCTGTTGTTACTTCCAATAATACAACACATACAATTGATAAAAATGCGACTATGCTTTATGGAAGAACTAATGCACCGAGACAAAGATTTGTTGGAAATAATGGCAATGAACTCATCTATTTTGAAAGCTATTGTAATACTATAGATGCTCATGGTACAAAATGTAATAAAGCACTCTTACCAGCAGGAAACAATTCAAATTATAATGATGATCCTCGATGGTTTATCAATCCATTACATAAGATTGCTCAAGGCAGTGTTGGTACCATATTACAAAAAGGCAGCAGTTCTCATATCACAACAACAAGTACAGTAACAGATACCTCTCCTGCTGTTGTTACATTACACTATGATGGAAGTAAAGGTTATCCATATAAAGGTACAATGGAACATAATGCTTCTTCTTGGCTTATTTATGATAAATACGATGCAACAAAAACAAAAAATAGTTTTGAAGTTGAATTTGTAAACAGTAGTAGTAACTGGGCAGGAGAAGCAAATACAGATACTACTACTAAAAATAGTGCAGTATCCAATACAAATAGGAGACTTATGTGGTAAGAAAGTATGCATTTACACTTATTGAATTAATCTTTGCCATTGTCCTTATTGCCATATCTGTACTCTCTTTGCCAATGCTTAATCAAGTGATTGCAAAAAATGTAGATACAGGTTTGACTCAAGAGGCTATATTTGCTGCGGCAACAGAGATCAATGAAGCTATGACTGCTCATTGGGATGACAATTCAATAGATCCAAATGCACCACAATCTTATGCAAGAGTTATTGACAACGGTTTATGTGACAATAATATTTCATCTTTAACATATCGTCTTATGCCAGGTCATATAACAGAGGTTTTCCATAGAAGATGTTTAGATAGCAATACAACTACTGCTGCTAATACCAACAGCAATGCGAACGTTGAATCATTAGATGATAAAAAACATGGTGCAACTAATATTTTCACAACATCTGCAACAAGTGCACAAGGATACAAAGAAAATTATAAATCTAAATTAAGTGTTACTACAAATCCAATTTTTGGTGGTGCACAAAATTCACAAATGAAAAAGATAGAAGTTACAATAACAAAAGATGATGGAACAGTTGTAACTAAACTCGTTGCATACAGTGCTAATATCGGTGAAGTTGACTATTACAAAAAGGCTTACTAATGCGTTTAAATCGATTTGCCTTCACTATGATAGAACTTGTTTTTTCCATTATTGTCATGGGGATAATAGGAAAATTTGGTGTTGAGTTTTTATCACAGGCTTATAAAAGTTTTATCTATACAAATGTCAATCATGAATTGCAGTCAAACTCTGCAACTGCGGTTGAACTCATTGCATCACGTCTGCAATACAGAATAAAAGATTCTGTCATAGCACGTACAACGGCAGCGGGAGTTCCTGTTGCCATTGGTAGTGCCAGTGGAGCAAACTATAAAGTACTTGAATGGGTAGGTGTTGATAACGAAGGGTTTCGCGGTAATTCTGATAGTACCGTTGCTCCTGTATTTAACAAACCAAACTGGAGCGGTATTCTTGATCTTGATGCTGGTAATGCCAATGCTCTTGTTTCACCTGAAACAAATACTAGTGCAGTAGATGAACTTATAAAAATACTCTCAGACAACAAATCCTCCATCGCAGATGCAGCTCTTTATTTTATAGGTTCAAATTCAGATGTCAAGTCAGGGTATGGCTGGGATGGGAATCTTACTGCCATTAATGTACAACAAGGAACAATGCACCCTATCACAAGTGTAGCTGGAAATGAAAATCAGTTCACCTCGTCAACAGGAACAGATTTTAGCGGTATCGATATTTATGAATACTATCAATTGGCATGGAGTGCCTATGCATTAGTGTATGAAAGTGGAACCAACAATAAAGGAATACTCAAACTATACTGGAACTATCAACCTTGGAAAGGGGAAAACTTCTCCTCTGCAACAGATGTCAAAAGTGCGATCTTAATGGAAAATGTAGATACTTTTCAATTTACATCCATTGGCTCTATATTAAAAATTCAAGTCTGTGTCAAATCAGATCTTGTTGAGGATTACTCAATATGCAAAGAAAAAACTATATTTTAAAAACAGGTTCAAGACCTGCCATTGCAATGGTTATGGCGATTGCTGTTATCATCATAATGGCTACAATTATGGCAGTAACACTTTCACTCTCATCTAAAACAACAAAACAGGGAGCAAGTTTGTATCTTTATGAACAAGCAACTCTTCTTTCAAAAAGTGCTTCAGAATATGCCCTTTTACGCATCGCTCAAGATGGACCGTGTACCCATACCAATGATCTTAATTTTCAACAAGATGGTATCTTTGATATCAATATCTCTTTACGTTATATCTATACAGCACCATCACCCTGTACAGCAGCTCAAACATATACCACAGTAACCACACCTGAACAAAACGGTTCTGTCCTTATGGATGTTACTGTAACGGTCAGTGATACTACAGTTTCCCCTGAACCTATACGATATTTTAGAAGAAGCATACAAAAACTCTAAATTTAAGACCAAATATAAACTTTTTAATGATATAATCCAACATATATCATTAAAAGGATTTACTATGAACATTTCATTAACTGGAAGAAATATAGAATTAACAGATGCGATAAAACAGCATATGACAGCATCTATAGAAGCACTTAAAAAATACAACATGGATATCATTTCTGCCAATGTGGTTGCAAGTTCACAACATAAAAAAGGGAAAGAGCATTTTAACGTAGAATTTGTACTGAACTTACCACAAAAACATACTATTGTTATTAGTCAAAATGATGCTGACTTATATGCAGCACTTGATATTGCAACAGAAAGAGCTGAAAAAGCACTTCGTCGTCTTCATGATAAAGAGGTAGATCATCAAAAAGTTGGTCTTAATGCTGAAAAAGCTGAGGATGTTTGTGTTAAAGCAGCAGCTCATGAGATGGAAGATGAAATTGTTCCTGTTGAGCTTGAACTTTACAAACCACGTGAAGTTGAAGATGTTTTAAATGATCTTAAAGAGAGTGATAAAATGTTTGAGATCTTTATAGATAACGAAGGAAAAACTCGTGTTCTTTACAAAAGAAAAGATGGAAAATTCGGACTCTATTAATCGTTACTTGTAAGAAGGGATATATCTCTTCTTACTTCACTCACGATAGCTTCATCCTCTGCAAAATCAACCCATTGAAAACTGCTTCCACTTTGTAACTTCCCTTTTAAAAGATCGCCACTTTTGCGAAACTTCAAATCTAAATTTGCTATATCAAATCCACTTGTGGTTTTTACAAACTCATCTAATCTTTGCGATTTGTTTTGTTTTGTGTATAAGAAACAGTATCCTTTTAAACCTGTACGACTGACTCTTCCCCGTAACTGATGGAGTGTAGAAAGCCCTAACCTCTCTGCTCCGACAATAACTACAGTACTTAAACGAGGAAGTGAGATACCTACCTCAACAACAGTAGTCGCTACGAGTATATCTCCATTTTGTGCAAAATCCAAAAGTACTTGCTCTTTGTTCTTATCTTTACCATGGGTCACATAAACATTATCAAAACTCTTTTCCCAGTAAGATCGTGCTTCATCTATACTTTGATAATCAAGCATCTCACTTTGTTCAACTAACGGATAAACTAAGAGTACTTGATTGTTTTTTGCTATTTCACTTTTTATATGACTTAAAAGGTAACTAAAATCCTCTTTATGAATCACTTGAGAGTCTATATCTTTGACAAAAGGGGTTGACGTGATCAAACTTACATCAATATGAGCCGAATCAATCATCGCCTGTGTTCTTGGTATGGGTGTTGCAGAAAACTGAATGTAGTGGGGGCGTTTCTCTCCAGAAGTAACCAGTTTTTCTAACATATTTCTTTGTTGCGTACCAAAACGGTGTTGTTCATCAACCATCACCAAGGATGCTTGGGGGAGTTCTCTATACAAAAGTGCATGTGTTCCTATAATAAAATCATATGCACCCAAGTCCTCTTTTTT
>Ga0256843_1003222_pt1 | contig 11454 bp, 14 predicted proteins | sample AlvinellametaG_FD_191572 | JGI IMG/M metagenome (GOLD analysis project Ga0256843, IMG submission 191572) | Pompeii worm associated microbial communities from hydrothermal vent at the East Pacific Rise, Pacific Ocean - Alvinella | ecosystem: Host-associated > Annelida > Integument > Unclassified ... | reverse complement strand
TAAAAGCATCAGAATATTTTCCAAGTGTTGAATTTTCATCTCTACTCATACCAATTAAAGGAATATCAAATCTTTTAATATGAGGTAAGATTTTTGCAAGTTCTTCACTTTCACCTGAATATGAAATAGCTAAAACACTATCACCTTTAGAAATCATACCTAAATCACCATGAAGTGCTTCTGTTGGATGTAAGAAAAAACTACTAGTACCTGTACTTGCAAATGTTGCTGCCATTTTAGCACCAATAAGTCCAGATTTTCCAACACCTGTGATAATTAATTTTCCTTTTGTATTTTCGATAATTTCAAGAGCTTTTACAAAACCATCTGTAATTTCTGTATTTAATAAAGCTTCAGCTTCAATATTTAAAACTTCTTTAGCTATTTGTTTATAATCCATAAAAAATTACCTTTTTTTTGATAACATTATATCAAAAAAATTGAAGGATAAAAGTTTGAAAATACTTTTTATTGGTGATATTATTGGAAAGCCAGGAAGACAAATGATAAAATATCATCTTCCTATTATAAAACAAAAAGAGAATATTGATATTGTAATTGCAAATTATGAAAATACATCTCATGGTTATGGGATTACTCCTAAAAATTATAAAGAATTAAAAAATGCTGGTATAGATATTATGACAGGAGGTAATCATAGTTTTGATAAAAAAAAGGAGATTGAATCTATTTTTGAAATTGATGATACAATAATAAGACCATTAAATATGTATCAAGAAAATGCAGGAAATGGATTTTTTATAGATGAACAACATAAATTAGTAATAATTTCTCTTATGGGTCAATTTGGAATGCCAATTTTTGATAATCCATTTAGAGTAATTAAAAAAGAGATAAAAAAATTTAAAGGTTATAATATTTTTATCGATTTTCATGCAGAAAGTACAGCAGAAAAAAGAGCAATGTTTTTAATGCTAAAAGATAAAATATCAGCACTTGTAGGAACTCATACACATATTGGAACTGATGATTTACTTATAGACAAAGCTGGATATCTTACAGATATTGGACTTAGTGGTTGTTTTGATAATGTAATAGGAATGAGCGAAATTGAGCCTATTGAGAGATTTATTACAGGATTTTCAAAAAAATTTGATGTGGTAGATAAATGTAAAAAGATTTTTCAAGCAGTAGTATTTGAAATAGAAGATAATGTATGCTTAGATGCTTATAAAATAAAAGCTTATGATTTTGAAGAATATTTTATTTCACAAAAGGCTTATAAATTATGATAGATGCAGTTGATTTGTATTTGGAGTTAAGGGATAAAAATTTACTTCAAAATTCTCCAAAATATTGGTGGCCAAATGTAGGAACTGAATGGTGTTTAGTGAGTGCAATTTTAACTCAAAATACAAAATGGGAAAATGTAGAAAAATCGATGCAAAATATAGGAGATGTTACATTAGAAAAACTTATAGAAATTGATGAAAAATATTTATCTGAATGTATTGCACCAAGTGGTTTTAAAAATCAAAAAGCTAAAAGATTAAAACTTTTAGCAGAGAATATAATTAATGAATTTGGAGATTTTGAAAATTTCAAAGAAAATGTATATCGTGAATGGCTGTTAGAGCAAAAAGGGATAGGACCTGAGAGTGCAGATGCTATTTTGTGTTATGTTTGTTTTAGGGAAGTAATGGTTGTAGATAAATATACTCAAAAACTTTTAGCAAGTAGGGGAGTTGAGTTTTTTGAATATGATGATATTCAATATTTTTTACAAAATGGTATTGAAAGTCGTTTTGATGAAATAAGTGAAGAAAACGAAAATAATTTAAATTTATGTTATGCTCATTTTCATGGTATGATTGTTGAATATATGAAAAAAAAGTAATATAATTGTAAAATTAAAAAAATAAAATGGTAAGGAGTCTAAATGTTTAGTTCTTTGTTTTTTAGAATGAGGCTTGTTCATTGGGTAGGGATTATATTATTAGTATTGAATGCTATTTTTTTTACTAATAATATTATAGGAAGTGTAATTCAAATTGTTATTGCTGTAGTTATATTTTTACATGATTTGGATGAAAAAATAAATGGGGTAAATGTAACTCATAAATTATTAGAGCATTTTCAAAATATTAGTCTAAATAAAAAAATTGATATGAAATTAAAATATTCATCTGAATTTCAAGAACTTATTGATGATATTAACAAATTTACAGATAAATTATCATCTATATTAAATATGAATGAATTCATAAAAGAAACTGTTGATGTAGCTAAAAAAAGTGAAAATTTTTCTAAAGAATTAAATAATATTTTATCAACAAGTGAAAGTTTATCAAAAGATATTATAAATTCTTTAATGATTGCAGAAGATGAAGGGATAAAAAATATTGAATTTTCAGAGAAACTTCAAAATGAGATTATGGGAAGTATAGAACTTATTAAAAAAGCTCAGGAAAATATTACAACATTAAATGATAATGTAAACTTACAATTTGAAAGAAATAATGAAGTAGTAGAAAAATTAACTTCTCTTACACAAACAACTGAACAGATGAAAGATGTATTAGGGATTATTTCTGATATTGCAGACCAAACAAATTTACTTGCTTTAAATGCAGCTATTGAAGCAGCTAGAGCAGGGGAACATGGTAGAGGATTTGCAGTAGTAGCTGATGAGGTAAGAAAACTTGCAGAAAAAACTCAAAAAAGTTTAAATGAAGTAAATGTAACTATTAATACTATAGTTCAATCAGTAGTGGAAGTTAGTGAACAAGTAAATAATAATTCTACAGAAATGCAACAATTAGTAGAAATTAGTAATATTTCATATGAAGATATGAATAATGCAAATCAAACTATTATTAAAATTAATGAACTAAGTAGTGATGATATAGAAAATTCTAAAATTATAGAAGATGAAGTAAAAAATGCAAAAGAAAAAGTATTTATTTTAGATAAAGAGTTATTAAAAAGTGGTAAATATTTTGATGAAAATAAAAATTTAATTAATAATTTAGTTAAAAAAACAGAAATGTTACAACGAAATATAGAAAATATCTAGTTGTATTTTTGATAGACAATTATTTGTCTATCATATTTTTTTATAATCAATAGGATCTTTTATTCCTGCTTTTTGAAATCCTTTAAGTCTTAATCTACAACTATCACATACACCACATGCTTTATCTTCATTTTGATAACAACTCCAAGTAAGTTCAAGTTTTACACCCTCAGATATAGCTTTTTTTACAATATCTTCTTTTTTTAAGTGTATTAAAGGAGTTTTTATTTCAATATTGGTTTCATCTTTTGTACCTAAATTTATAGCATTTTGCATAGTTTGAATAAAATTTTCTCTACAATCTGGATATCCACTACTATCTTCTTCTACTACACCAATAAACATAGCTTCGCATTCTTCTTTTTCTGCAATAGCACCAGCAATTGATAAAAAAATACCATTTCTAAAAGGAACATAAGTTACAGGAATTCCATCTTCTAATCCACTAGTTGGAACATCTATATTTTTATCAGTTAAAGCACTAGCACCTATTTGAGTAAAAAAATCTAAGTCTATAATATATTTTGAAGAAATATTTAATTCATTACATATAGCATTGAATGCTTGTAATTCTTTATTTTCAGTTCTTTGTCCATAATTAAAATGAAGAGCTACTATTTCATATCCTTCATTTTTAGCAATATAAGTAGTTGTAGTACTATCCATTCCACCACTTAAAATACATACAGCTTTTTTCATTTAGTTCCTTTTAAAGTATAATTTTTAATATAATGTAATTGTATCAATTTTTTATATATTTTACTAACTATTCCTCCAGCTGCTTCACCACCATGTCCACCATGTTCAATCATAGCAGTTACTACAAATTGAGGGTTTTTATATGGTCCATATGTAGTAAGCCATGCATGAGATCTTTTCCAATAAGCTAGTTCATCTTCTTTTTTTCTTTTGATAACATCTTGTGGAATTGAATGTACTTGGGCTGTTCCTGTTTTTCCAGCTATATCAAAAGGTAATTTTTCTAAATGTCTTGTTGCTGTACCTTTTTTTGCATTACAAACTTCCCACATCCCTTTTTGAATAAGAGGTAATAATTCTTTTTCTTTAGCTGATAAAACATCTTTCAAAATTGGTTTAATTGTTTTATTTCCTATTTTTTTTGCAATTCTAGGTACAGGTAATTTTCCTGTAGCCATTAAAGCTGTATTAACAGCAGCTTGAATAGGTGTTACTAATACATATCCTTGACCAATAGAAGCATTTAAAGTTTCACCAATAAACCAAGTTTGATGATATCTTTTTAGTTTCCAAGTTTTATCAGGAATAATTCCACTTCTTTCATTTGGTAAATCTATACCTGTTTTATGTCCAAACCCCATTTTTTTTAGATGTTTAGCAATATAGTCAATTCCAAGTAATAATCCAACTTTATAAAAATATACATCAACACTTCTTTTTATTGCTTTAAATACATCTACTTTACCATGTCCTCCAGGTTTCCAATCTCTAAATTTTCTTTTTCCTACTTTTATATATCCAGGACAAACTAATTTATCATAAGGACTGAGTTTTCCACTTGCTATTGCAATTAAACCTTCTGCAGGTTTAATGATAGATCCAGCTGGATATAAACCAGCAACAGCTTTATTTAAAAAAGGGTTAAAATTATCTTTTATAAGTTTTTGCCAATTTGCTTTAGATATCCCTTTTACAAATAAATTATTATCATAAGAAGGATAATTTACTATTGCTAAAATTTCTCCTGTAGTTTTCATTACAATAATACTACCTTTTTTATTTTCTTTTTTTAATAAATTATAAATATATTCTTGTAATTGAGTATTTATATTAAGAGTAATATTTGAAGATATAGGTTTAGTTTCATTAATTTCTTTTACTATCTGATTTCTAGCATTTACTATTACATTTTTATAACCTAATTTTCCTGTTAATATTTTATTATACTCTTTTTCTATTCCATTCTTTCCTGTGATTTTGATATATCTAAGTTCAGGATTTCTTTGGATGTCTGTATGATTTGCTTTTCCTACATATCCTAAAATATGACTTAATTTTTCATGATATGGATATGTTCTTAAATAATCTGTTTCTATTTTAATATTAGGGTTTTGAGTAAGAATAGGAATAACAGATAATGTTTTATTATAGTCTAAATATTCTAATATAGATATGTATTTATGATTATAGACAGAATTTTGTCTTTTATATATTTTATATAGTTTAGTTTTATTGATATCTATATTTTTATTAATAAAATTTAAAGTTTTATTTAATTCAATATCTTTAAGATGAGGTTTTAATAACATAGAAAATTTAAGTTCATTATAAGCAATTGGAATATGATTTGTATCATATATTATTCCTCTTGTAGGTTTTAGATATATTTTTTTATGTATATTATCATTTGCTAATGTATCATAATATTTATTAGATACAACACTTAAAGAATATACTTTAATAATAATTAATAAATATGATAAAAATATTAAAAATATAATAACTTTTAATCTCATTTTAATACTCTTTTATATAAAAATAAGATAATTTCTTCTATAAAGATATAATAAATAAAATAACTGATATTAAAGTTAACATTGATATCTTGAATAGTATAATATGAAGTTAATACTAAAAAGTATAATAAATATACTAATATTATGGATAGAAATTCAGTAAATGTTTTATCAAATTTTATATATAGTATTTTATAAATATAGTTTTTATATATTAAGTAAAATAAAATTAAACTAAAATAAGGAAAACTATGTAAAGTTTCAATAAAAAATAAAAAACTTAAAATAAATATAATACTTGTATCTATAGTAATAAATAGTCCTATAAATAGAGGAAATAAGACAAATTTACTACTTAGTAATGCTATAAAAAAACCAGCTAATATATTTATTAGATAGTTTTTATAAGAGATATTTCGTTGCAATTCGGGAAATGTGGACATTTTATACAATCACTCCATACTTTATGATCTGGTACTTTTTCTTTAGGAATTTCTTTAAATCCTAGTTTTTCAAAAAACTCTTTTTGATATGTTAATGTAAGAAGTTGTTTTATTCCTAATTGTTTAGCTTCATTTTCAAGAGAATTTATTATTTTTTTACCTATACCTTGTTTTTGATGATTTTCATCAACTGCTAAACTTCTGATTTCAGCTAAATTCATAGAATATATATGTAAAGCACCAACTCCTATTATTTGATTATCTTTTAATGCTATTACATAAGAACGAATATTTGTAGCTATTTCATCATTATCTCTTTTTAAAATAATACCATTAATTATAAAAGGTAATAAAAGATTTTGAATATTTTGAATATCTTTTAAAGTAGGTTTTCTGATGTTCATTGAAATTCCCCAAATAAAGCACTATAAATAGCATCATTTGCTTCTTTAATACCTCTGTTTTTTAGATTTGATACAAATATAGAATTTGGATATTCTTTTTTTAATTTTGCAAGTTCATTTTGTTTTAATTTATCACTTTTTGTAAATATAGTTAAAATATTTTGGTCTGGTTTTTTTATATAGTTTAGATATTCTTCTACTTGATTATCAATTTCAAGTTTTGGATGTCTTGCATCTCTTAGATGCACAAATAATTTAATATTAAATCTATTTGAAATAAAATTATTTAAATTTTTTTCCCAATTTGCTTGTTCTTTTTTACTTACTTTAGCATATCCAAATCCAGGAAGATCTACAAATATTGTTTTTGCATCATTTTCATATATAACTTCAAAAAAGTTTATTAGTTTTGTTTTTCCTGGAGTAGAAGAAGTTTTTGCTATTTTTTGGTTAGTTAAACTATTTAAAAAACTACTTTTTCCTACATTACTTCTACCCATAAAAGCAACTTCATTAAAATTTGGATCAATTGAATCTTTTATGCTTTGAGCAGATTTTATAAATTTTACTTGTTTTATTTTCACTTAATTTACCTTTATTATAAATTTAATTGGTTTATTTTTTGAACCTATTACATTAGCTGTTCCATTTTTTTTGTCAATAATTACTTTATTTCCAAAAAGTTGTTGATTATCTTGAGTTTTTGTAATATGTACATGACCTTCTAATATAAATAATTGTTTTGGTTTTATATAAGTTAGTTTATCACTTGTACCTATATAAGTGGCATTTTGATTAGTTATTTTAAACTTAACATTTCCTTGTGCTATTAATTTATATAATTTTCTATCTTTTGTTGTATAGACTATTAATTTATTACTTTCTATTTTTTCATTGTTTTTTGTTACTTTTACATTTCCTATAAATTGAGAAAGATTATTTTTTTGATTATATTCAAAATGATTTGCTAATATTTCCATATTTTCAGCATAAGAAAATATAAATAGTATTAATATAATTAAAAATCTCATTTAATTCCTTTTATAATATATTTTATTTTGTCAGCATAAATATTATTATTTATATATATCATTTTTTGACCTGTAGCATATATTTTATCATTATGGAAAATAAAATTATATGCTATTGCTTTTTTTTTATTTTGGTTGTAACTTCCTGTTTTTGCTATATATGTATATTTATTTGTTTTATATATAGCATCATTAAAAAAATATTCATTTTTAAATGTTAACTTTCTAGCTATGAATAATTGATTTTCTTTATTTAAAAATTGTATATTTATATTATCTGTTATATAATAATTTTCATTAAATAAACTTAATTTACTAAAATTACCTTCTTTTTCTAGAGTAATATTATATTCTTTAAAACTACTGTTTTCTAAAGTTATTTTTGGTAAATTAATTTTTTCTTTTATTGTAATTTCTTTTTTAGAAAAAGAAAATGGAAATAGTATAATTACTATTATAAAAATTATAAAAATAGTTTCTTTTATACCCATAATTTTAAAAATTCTTCTTCTAATTTTTCTTTTTTTAATAAAAACTCTATCATTTCAGCAACACATCCTTCACCACCATTTTTATGAAGTCTATATTTTACTAAATCTTGAATAATACCATTTGCATCAAAAGGACAAAAACTATATTTTACTCTTTTAAGTAGAGTATAATCATTCATATCATCACCAATAAAAGCGACATTATTATAAGTTAATTCTAATTCTTTTAATATTTTATCAAGCTCAGCTTTTTTATCTTTTATTCCTTGTTTTACTATTGTAATATCAAGTTCTTTTGCTCTTTTTTCTACAATATTACTAGTTCTTCCTGTAATAATAGCAGATTTTTTACCAAGCATATTCCAGCTTTTTATCATTAAACCATCTTTGATATTAAAAGATTTTAATTCATCTCCATGGTCTGTATAATAAATTTTCCCATCAGTTAATGTTCCATCAACATCTAATACAATTAATTCTATCATAATACACCTTTTGTTGAAGGAGTTTCATCTTTTCTATAAGATAAAGCTCTACGCATAGCAACTGCAAATGATTTAAATGCAGATTCTGCTATATGATGTTTATTTCTTCCTCTTTTCATTATTAAATGACAAGCAATTTTAGCATTAAAAACTAAACTTTTAAAAAATTCTTCAAAAAGTTCCATGTCAAAATCTTTAATACTTCCTTCAATAGGTAATTCATATACTAAATAAGCTCTTCCCCCAAGATCAATATCACATTCAACTGCTGCTTCATCTAAAATAGCAACAGCATTAGAATATCTTTCTACATTTTTGATAGGAAAAATTTCATTATATAAAGCTTGTCCTAAAACAATCCCTACATCTTCTACAGAATGGTGATAATCAACATAAATATCACCTTCACAATATACTTCAAGATTAAAACCACTATGTTTAGCTAAAGCTTCTAACATATGATCAAAAAATCCAATACCTGTAGAAATATGACTTTTTCCTTCTCCATGTATGTCAAGTTTTATTTCAATTTTTGTTTCTTTAGTTTCTCTTGTTAATTCAGTCATTTTATTATAAATCCTTTGATTGAATTTTGTTTTTGAAAATTAATAGCTTCTTCATAACTTTTAAAATCACCTATAAATACTTTATATTTACCATTTATTTTTTTTATAAAAGTGTTTTTTCCAAATACTGCAAAATCATTTTTTACTACTTCAGCTCCATGTAAATTTCTAAATGCACCTATTTGAATTTTTATTTTACCATTTTTTTCATTGTTTGCTGTTTTTTTTATAGTTTTTATGTGTTTTATTTTTTCTTTTTTAATAGGTTTTTGATATGTTTTTGTATATTTTTTTATTGAATGAGAATAAGGTGTAGATAAAACTACTATTTTTACTGGAGCTGTTCCTGTTGTATCTATACCTATTTTTTTACCTGCAGCATAACTTAAATCTAAAATTCTTCCTTTGACAAAAGGTCCTCTGTCATTTACTCTTACAATTACACTTTTATTATTGTTTAAATTAGTGACTTTGATGATAGTCCCAAGAGGCATAATTTTATTTGCTGCAGTATATGCATACATATTATATATTTCACCACTTGCTGTTCTTTTTCCATGAAAATTTGGTCCATACCAGCTTGAAATTCCTCTAAATACTTCACCTTTATTTACATATCTTGGATAATACCATTTTCCTAATACTTTATAAGGTCTTAATTTTATTTTTTTTGAATAATTATTTTTATAAGTAGTAGTTTTATAATTGGTATTGTTTATTTTATAAGAATAGTTATTATTTGGTGTATATATATTTTCTTCTTTATTTGAACAACCAATAAATAATAAAACTAATCCAATAAAAAAATATCTCACTTATATCCTTTAATCAATCGTTCTGTAACCAGGAATTACTAAAGTTTGTTTTTGATAAATAATGTTGTTTTTTAGATGATTTCTTTTTTTTATTTTATCTGGTGTTGTATGAAATTTTCTTGAAATAGAAAATAAATTGTCACCTTTTTGTACTTTATATACGATTGTTTTTTTTATTTTAATTGTGTGCTTTATAGGAATAATTAATTTTTGTTTGATATGTAATCTATCGCTTGATAGGTGATTAAAATCTTTAATAACTTTATAACTAATATCAAATTTTTTAGCAATTCCTCTTAATGTATCACCTTTTTTTACACTATAAATCATTTTTTTAGAAATATTTTTATCATTGAAAGCTATTTTAAATTCAGCTAATTTATCATATGGTATATAAATATAACTTTCTTCACTTGGCGGTGTAAAACCATACTTCAAATGCATATTATGTAATCTTAAAAATTGATAATCAATATTTAATGTTTTTGCTATATATTCAAGAGAAGTTCCTGTTGGGACATCTACTCTGACTAAATCAGATGTATTACCAGAGTTTAATAAATATTGATTTTGATATTGTATAAAATCATCAGAATTTATTAAAAAACTCATAGCTACAATTTTTCTTATATATCTTCTTGTTTCTTTTGGTAAATATTGTCTATCTAATTTATCTTGGAATTTTAATAAATCCATTAATGAAATATCATCTGGATATAATTTATTTGCTTTTTTGTATACTTTCCATAATGTTTTAAATTTTGCTTGTTTATGTGTATATTGAGATATCATATGTCTATATTCTAAAATTTCTTTAGAATGACATTTGTGAGTTTCACAATATTTATCTAATTTTGCCCTTGTAATAGCTTCTATTATTCTTGCTTCTCCACAATTATAAGCCATAATAGCTAAATACCATTTATGAAGTTGTTTTTTTAAATAACTTAAATAAGTAATTGCTGCTATAGTAGATTTTATAGGGTCTTGTCTTTCATCTATATAAGTATCCATTTTTAAATTTAATCTTTTTGCAGTTTCTGGCATAAATTGCCATAAACCTACAGCTTTTTTATTACTAATAGCATCAGATGTAAAATGACTCTCAGCCATGGCTACAAATACTAGATTTTCTGGGAAATTAGCTTTTTTTATCTCTTTTCTAATCAGAGGAATATAACTATATCCATTTTCTAATACATTTAAAAGGTATCTTTTTTTACTTTTTGTATAACTGTTATATATATCTTGTGTATCTTTATCCATTAAAAAATTATCTTCTATATCAAAAGAATGAAGAACATTTAAACTTTTTTTGGATATATTTAGTGTTGTGATTTCTTCGGAAAAAAGAAAAGAAAAAAATGAAATTATAAAGATAAATTTTTTCATATTTTAAATAATTCCTTTGCATTTTTTGTAGTAATTTCTTCTACTTCATCAGGAGTAGTATTCCATAGTTCTGCAATTTTATCTCTTACTAGTGTAGTATAAGATGGTTCATTTCTTTGACCTCTATGTGGATGAGGTGTTAAATATGGACTATCTGTTTCTATAATTACTCTATCTTTTGGTATTTTAGGAAATACATTAATTAATTTTTTTGCATTTTTAAATGTAATTACTCCACCAATTCCATAATAAAAATTATTTTTTAATTTTAATAATTCTTCATCAGCATTATAAC
>Ga0256843_1003221_pt1 | contig 11455 bp, 19 predicted proteins | sample AlvinellametaG_FD_191572 | JGI IMG/M metagenome (GOLD analysis project Ga0256843, IMG submission 191572) | Pompeii worm associated microbial communities from hydrothermal vent at the East Pacific Rise, Pacific Ocean - Alvinella | ecosystem: Host-associated > Annelida > Integument > Unclassified ... | reverse complement strand
CCTATTACGAAGAAATTGATATAAAAATGCACATGCAGTTTGCGGGCCGGCCGGCTGAAGAAATCAATCCGTTGGTAGCCGAGACAGACAAATTAGTCGTTCCGGTTATGAACTTGGTTAAGGACGGACAATGGTATAGTGCATTAATGCTGGCTTACGAAACACCAAACCCAACCTATCAAGAAGTCTTGGACGGCTTTAACGAGATAAAGGAATATATCGCTACTTATGTAGCAGAAAACTATACAACAGAATGAAAACATTAGCAAAATTATACCATTTCATAATTGACTTAATATTATGGCTAATTGCCTACTTGCTTACTATTCCGGTAGAATTAGCGACGTTCATCATTGTAGTAATTAAGTATGGCATAGGTGCATTAGATTATTTTCAAGGCGAAGCCTATTCATTTGACGTGAAGTCTGCCAGCCGTAACCGGTCATTATGGAATTGGCTATTCGTGAATGAAAACGGCTACAAATTCACAGCCGACACAAAGAAGTCTATCAGTTGGCATATTGGCATTAATTCGTATATCAACGGCTTGACGTGGTTTGGCTGGCTGTGGTATTATATCCTATATGCAATTGATTACAGTAATTGGCGTAATGGTGGGCATTGTCGGGCCTGTGTTGAATTAGGTGATATACCGGAATATTATCAACGAAAAATATACGAAATAAGAAACTAAATTATACAACTATGGAAGTATTTAATCAATTATCTGAATTGTTACGTAATGATGTAAGCCTTGCAATCATTATACTTGTTATCGCTATTGGAGAAATTGGAAAGCGGATATTTGGCACCACAAAGCTAAATTCATTCTTTTTAACGTTATTGGTAACATTGCCGGTAACATTAATATATTGGTGGCTCAAGGGCATACCGATAGATGTATGGTTTTTAAGTTACATATTAGCATTTTGGCTATATCCGTTACTTATTAAACCTATCATGCAAAGACTGAATATACATTATGAAAGAGAAACTGACTTTGTCGGTGATCGTCCGGACGATAGATAAGGCGATATTCGGGCTTTCATTATTAATTATAATATTTTCTTATAGTTTTTGGAAAGTAATAAAAGAAAATTATGGTATTCAAATATTCTATTTAGGTACCGCAACAGCATTTATAGGCTTTATCCTTGCCTATCATATAAGGATAAGTAGAGACAGAGAGAAATATAAAGTTATAACAACAATAGCGTTGCTATTAGCTATTAACAACCTTGCTGATGAGTTATTTTTTGATCCGAAAACAACAGGAATAAATGAATACTTAACAGCATTATTAATCGTATTATCAACTTTATATAATTATTACAAAAAATGGCAGAAATGACACCTGAAGAAAAAAAAGAATTTTATAAAAAATTTGATGATATTGACAAAAATATCATGCGGATATTATTCATATTAGAAAGTGATAACCGGACAAACGAAAAAGGGCTTGTAGAAAGAGTTCACGATATTGAGCAGGATTTAAGAGATATAAAACTTCGTGAGACAATTTTCAAAACAAAGGCAAGCACTTGGGGGATTGTTGGTGGAAGTATAGTTACTTTCTTATATTGGCTAGGAAAATTCTTTTTGGCAAAAATATTATAACCATGAAAAAAGTAAAAGTAATTAGACATTGGACAAACGACAAAGAAAGCATCGGCACCATAATGGTATATGATGTAGCAAGCGGAATGCCTGTAATGGCATCGTTGGTGTTAGAACGTGGCGACTTGGATAACCGCAGAAATGTGAGCAATATACCTGCCGGAACTTATCCGCTACGGCTTACCTACTCACCAAAATTCAAACGTCGAGTTTGGCTCGTTGATGAAGTACCGGGACGTTCAGGCATCCGCATTCACCCTGCTAACTATTGGGATGATATTAACGGATGTATAGCGCCCGGAATGAAATTGAAAGACATCAACCGTGACGGCTTAATTGACGTTACTAACAGCCGGTACGCCACGGAACAATTTGAAAAAGCGCTCAAAGGAATGTCGGAAACGACAATTGAAATCATTAATATGTATGAAAAATAGCGCCGAAAAAATAATTATATTCATTTTCGTAATGATGATAGCCGTAATTGGCTACCAACAATGGCAAATCCACCGGATTGAAAAAAAACTTGTCAAAAATCTGACAAGTGATATTGAAGGTATTAATAACCGGCTTGAAAAATCAGACAGCAATTATACGGCGCTTGGCGAAAAATTGAAACAAGCCGAAAAAAAGCAAAGAATAATCAACCTACAAGTTTATAATTTGCGCAAAAAACTAAAAGAATATGAGCAAAAAACTTCGCAAGCTGATATTAATAAGCTTACTCGTGATAGCATCCGGAATATTCTCACAGAATAAACCGGACACATTGTGCGTTAGTATGCGCACGGCACGGCGTTTGGCTTATTACAAGTTGAATTTTCCGAAATTGGACAGTACCAACCGCGTGCAATTGCAATTGATTAATCTGCTTGAAAAATCATTGAAAGGAAAAGCAAAAATGCTCGATTTGTGCTATTTGCGAAATGATGAACTACAAAAACAAATAGATCTACTGAAAGATCGAGAGCAAAAAAATATTGAACTTACAAAAATTAAAACAAAACGACTGCCACTATTTGTCAGACTGAAATATGTCGGAATAGGATTTGGCATTGGTGCCTTAACCGTATTAGTGCTTCATCCGCCTTAACTGTGATATGATTTTCTACTATTTTTTAAGCTGTCAGGTATTCTTTGACAGCTTTTTTTTATCACTTTTCCGGTCCGCACACCCGATTTTTGCCGTTTTTTGCCCGTTTCAAAACTGACATTTATCATCTTTTTTAATCTTATTTTGCAACTTGCTGATATACAGATAAATAAAAATTAAAAGTTTTTTATAAAATGCTTTACAACTGTAAAGTATTTTTGTATCTTTATACTGTAATTAAAACAAAGGAATTATGACACTTTCAATTGAACAATTAAAAAAAATCGACATTAAAGATTTACAAGAACAAATTAAAGAAACTCGTAATCGCAATCAAAAAGATAAATTGCGTGATTTATTGAAAAAAGCAAAAGCTGCGCAATCAAACAAGTTTGTTACTGTCGATGATTTAAAGGAATATAAAGGATTGATTATCTGGAATATTAAGAATGTAAGCTACGGATTTGATTTGGTCAAAGCTGTTATGACTGAAATGTTAAGAATGGTAGAAGCTAACGAAGTAGGATATGTTACAAGAAAAGGAATAAAAGGTATCGTATCTAAGTTAGCTAATAACATTACATTAAGAATGGCGGAAGAAAAATTGAGAAAAGAAAACGGAATTAGTGAATTAGTAGGCGCAACAGAAAGTAGTGTAATAGCAGATTTTGAACAATATAGAATAAATAAAATTAAATAATAAATTAAAAAAAATACAATTATGAAAACAAAAAAAGTTAACAAATCAGATTATTATATTGACCAAATGATTGGTGGACAATATAGAATTACGAACGGAACAATTGACGTATGGGGTGGTGATAGCGCCTGTGAAGATCATTATAATGAAGAGTTAGTTAATGATATATACAATCGTTGGGATGGTGAATTGATATGTGACAGTTCGGATTGTGATGATGATGATTGGTATATTTGTACCGGAAATATGAAAATATAATAAATAACCAGCGTCGGAATACAGCCGGCGCATAAAAATAAAGTTATGAAATTAAATTACGGATTTTCAGTAGAAAAATTGCAACGTGGGATGTTGGTTGCTGTTATGAAGACTCGCACTATTCAGCGTGAAGCTTATCATTTACCGATTGATTTCATCAGTGAAAGCAAAACATCCGGAATATATATGGCAGAAGTGCTGTCAGTGGATAAAGAATTAAAAAATATTAAAGTGCTTGTAAATGACAAACGGCACTTCATACATTATACGCATAATGAGACATTAAATTATATAATGAAAAAAAACTATCAGGAATGAACCCAAAAAAAATAACCAGCGCCGATCAACTCGTATCGGCGCTTAAAAAAGAAAAAGAAAAACAAAACATAACAAATTACCGCCTTGCAAAGCTCACAGGCTTAACGCAAGGCGCATTGAATCATATATTTTCCGGAAAACGAAAACCGGAAATTGCAACAGCGCTAAAAATTGCAAAAGCGCTTAACTTAAAAATTATATTAGATTATGAAAGCAACTGAATTAAGCTTACCGGAATTTCTTTTGGCTGAATTTCCGGTAAAAACCGGACAGCCTGATGACGAACGTCATTTCATTGTGCATCGTGGAATTACATTAATTGAAGTGCTACCACTTGCAATAATGACGGAACTTCTCAACGATAATGTCGTAAAAAAACAATATACCTACACAAATCCGGAAGGATTAACGGAAAAATTCATATTGACATATCACACCAACAACGGACATTTTCACGGATTCGATCAGTTTGAGTTACTCGACAAAGCTTGGAAATTTTATGAAAATTATCTGCGTTGGGAAGATGAGAATATAGACACAGGGATGAAAGGGAAATTAAATTAATTTTCTTTTGTCCTTTCAATCAAAACTTCACTTTCCGATATTAGCTCATACAATTAATCAGTATGAAAACACTCAACGAATTTGACCTTAAAAGACTTTCAGTTTTCTTTATCCGTGCGGGTTTTGAGCCTACTTCATTAGACGGAAAATGCCGTTTTACGGGCGGATTGGCAAACACAAAAACAGGCGACACATTGCATATCTACATTATTAACAGCGTGTTGCGGTTGGCACACACCAACGGAAAAAAGAACATTTGCAAAAACATTATTCCGGACACACCTGTGTCATCCTACGAGCAGGTGATAAAATTACTCTACAAAAAAAGAGCCGAATTGGTTTTGCCGAAATTCCGAAAAAAACTAAAAAAAGAACGTAATTTTCTCAAACGAATAAATCGAGTATTCGCAAAACGTTTTTCCAAGAAACGCTAAATTGTGTAATAGCGTCTGTGTCCGTTTGGTTTAAGTGCGGTGTCAGTTTTTTTATTTCAGCTTGTAATTTGTTTTTAATATCTTTGTCTGCAATAAGCTTAACCGCTTGATTTGTATAGACTTGCAAATTGTTTACGGCGTTCTCGTTCCAGCTTAAATTTTTAATTTGCGAAATAATTTGTTTTATATTATCATTCATAGCAATAGTATTTACAATAGCACAAAGATAACACATATACAAAACCCATACAAAAAACATACAAATTAAAAAATGTTTCGTATATTTGCTATGCCAATATAGTTTGCGAGCAAAATCTCGAAACATTTAATTAAGAATAGAAGCCCTGCTATGGTGCACCCTGTGGAAACTCGGGTTAAATCCAGTTCTCGTAACTGTATTGGCACACCTACGGCAGGGCTTCGCTTTTAAAATTTTTCGATTATGCCAATAGAAAAAAAACAAACCAAAAAGAAAGCTGTAAAATTAACAGCAGATGAAATCCGCATTATCAACGCCATTCGCAACGAAATGGGTAGAATTTCGTTATCCACAGACATTCGTCGTTTGATGAACGCCCTTATATCAATGGTGCTTCAACACGACGAACTCAATGAGTGGCGTTGGCATCTCAACGGTTCGTATCAACGGCTGATGTGTTTTGCCGAAGCCTTGGAACCGGTAGCCGAACGAAACCTTGACGAAATAGATGATGACCTGCCGGACACTTCTATATTAGATGCTTTGTTAGACGATTAATTTTCTCGCTTTCCTTTATGAAAACCGCTCATTGTAGCGGTTTTTTTATTGTCCTTTCCTTTCCTTACTTGTTTTTGCAAATTGCCGGAAAAATAAATCAATGGATATTACCGGACGCGAAAAACAAGTGGCAAAAACGGCTTCAAAAGAGCTCAAACAAGAGCTGATGCGTTTCTATCCGCAGTTTCGCAAACGCCGTACCGTTGTCAAACACAAATCCGAAAAAGATTTTTTGTCGGGCATTAAGCCGAAGTTTCGGCAGGGCTTTCTTGACCGGTTGGTGATTGATGCGACCAAATATTCATTTCACGCCCACTACGGCTATATGTTGGTGCCAAAAACTGAATGGGAGCAACGCCGTAGGAAAAAACATAAAATTGACAAACGCCCGGAAGACAGAGATGTGCCCGGAACAATGCACTTCGTAAAAGTGCTCAACAATTCAAAGGCGCTGAATAAGTTGGCGGATGAGTTGTCCGAGATAAGATTCCAAGAAGTGGTAAGTGATTTTTTAAAATTAGGCTATGAGTGAAAAAATAACCCGCAATCTGACCATATATATCAATGACAAGCAGGTGAAAAATAACCTGAAATCAATCCGTGGCGAAATGCGAAAGCTACGGAATGAAGTTTCATTGGCTACCCGTGGCACAAAAGAATACGAAGAAAAAACAAAGGAACTGCAACGCGTGAAAAAAATCTACCGTGATATGCGGAAAGAGATTGAAGGCGTTCCGGGTATTTTTCAACGAATGACCAAAAGTGCCGGCGGATTTATGGCGGTGTTGGGTGCCGGTTTCGGTATTACCGCATTAATCGGTAAGTTGAAAGAACTTACCACAATCAACGCTCGTCTGTCGGACGCACAGGCTGATGTAGCCAAAACCACGGGAATGTCAGCCAAAGAAGTGGAAATCTTGACAGACAAACTGAAAAAACTTGATACACGCACGCCCATTATGGGCTTGATGGGCATTGCCGAAGAAGCCGGACGATTAGGGAAAAAGTCGGTGAAAGATGTGATGGAGTTTGTGAAGACTGCCGATAAAATAGCCGTTGCCTTGGGCGACGACTTGCAGGGAGATATCAATGAAAACGTCCGGCTCATCGGTAAGCTCGTCGATATATACAAGGTAGGAGCCGATGAAGGCAAAAGCTTTGGTGAAGGAATGGAAATGGTGGGTTCAGCCATTAACGCCGTTTCTGCTTCCGGTAGCGAAAATGCCGGTTATTTGGTGGACTTTATGAAGCGAATGGCGGGCGTTGGACAGGCGGCAAAGATGTCTGCCGATGAAATTATCGGATTTGCTGCGGTGTTGGACGAAAACGGACAAAGCGTAGAAGTTTCAGGAACGTCAATGAATAAGATTATCATTGATATGTTCACTAACACGCAAAAATATGCCGAAGTAGCCGGAATGAGTGTTCAGGAATTTTCAGACTTACTCAACAAAGATGCCAACGAAGCCACGATGAAGTTTTTGGAAGGCGTTGGAAAAGACAATGCCGGTTTGCAAAAAATGGCAGGACACTTTGATCAGTTGGGCATTGACGGAACACGTGCTATCAGCATCTTAACCACATTAGCCAAAAACACCGATAAGGTCCGTGAAAAACAAGCCTTGGCTAACAAAGAGCTACACGCCGCCACTTCACTAACACAGGAGTTCAACCAAAAAAACAACAATTTGGCGGGCGTATTACAAAAAATAGGCAAACACATCACAAATTACTTTATCAATAATAATTTAAAAAACACATTAAAAGATTGGGCGGTAGGATTTGGGCATTTGATAGGCGCTATAAAAAAAACGTCAGAAAAAATGGAAGAAGAGCGGATACAGTTGTTGATGCTCGAAAGTAAGATTAAAGACACGAATCTTTCACAAGAAAAAAGGATCAAACTAATTGACGAGTTCAAAACAAAATATCCCGGCTACTTGCAAGGATTGAGTTCCGAAGTGGTAACGAACGAACAATTAACTACGGCTATTCGGGAAGTAAACAAAGAAATGATCCGAAAAATAGCCTTACAGGAAGAATTGGAAAAAGTGCAAGATGCTGAAAAATCCTATTACAAAATGATGGGAGCTTATGCCAAGCAAGAAATAAAGGTGCAAGAACAAATGGTTAAGATGGCTGAAAAATATAATCTTACATTATCAGACGGCACACCATTGGAACAAGCAACAAAATTAGCCGCACAAATTGAAGAAATCAGAAAAAAATCAGGAGAAGTCACCGGTGGACGTTTGCTTGACAAAACGACTGAATTTCAACACCAAGTTGCCTTGTTAAAATCTTATAACGACGAATTAAATCATCGTAATGGCTTGGTTGACAAATATCAACAAAAACTCAAAGAGTTAGAAGATAGATTAGGAATGAAAACAGGAGAAAAACCAAAAAAGTTTGATCCTTCATCTCAATTTTCAAAAATTTTCTCTTATGATTATGGCAAAAAAACGGCTGAGACAAAAAAAAACGACACAAAAGACACCGAAACAAAAGACAAAAAAATAAAAAATGAAAAGGACTATCAGGCGGAATTAACACGCATTCAACGCCAAGCCATAGATGCCCGCTTGGAACTGATGGACGAAGGTTATGAAAAAGAAAAGGCAAAACTCGATGAACTCTATGCCCGCAAGATAGCCGATGCCGAAAAACAAAAAGCAACCGACAAAGAAATAGCCGGCGCATCGCCCAAGCAACAAAAAATATTGTTGCAAAAAAACAAAGAACTCGACGATTTGATTTTGTCATACAAGCAAATACACGTCAAAAAATTGCAGGCGCTCAATGAAAAATATTACAAAAAACAAATTGAAGATGAGCAAAAAGCTTTTGAGCAAAAAATAAAAATACTACGCACCGAGCAAAACGAAAAGCTCGCATCCATTAAAACCATAGACGATGCCCGTAAATATCTGTCGGATGAAGAATTGAAAGGCGTTAAAACGGTAGCCGAAGCCAAACGCCGGGTGCAAGAAAAATTCAATAAGGAAGAAGAGCAAATGCAAATGCAACACTTGCGTGAGCTTATTGCCGAAAGTAAAAAATTATTAAAAGATAATGAATTACAACTTGTCAATTTGACCGAAGAACAAAAAGAAGCTATTATAGCACGGTTGATAGAATTACAATTGAAGTTATCAAAACTAAAAATTAAACCGCACGCTAATCCGGACGGTGAAGAAACAGATACCGGATTAGGCGCAGCCGGTGATTTGGATATACTCGGATTTACGGCGGATCAATGGGATGAAGCTTTTTCACACTTGGACACTACGGCTGAAAAAATCAAAGCAACCGAAATGGTTGTGCAAGGCTTGATGAATGCGTGGAAGATGTATGCCGACTTCCAACGCGCCAATGACGAACGCGAGTTGGCTAATTATGAAAAAAGCTTGGATAAGAAAAAGAAAAAGCTCAAACAGCAATTGGATGCCGGCTACCTTACAGAAGCGCAATATAAACGGAAATTGGAAAAGTTAGATGCTGATTTGGATAAGAAAAAAGCGGAATTGGTATATAAGCAAGCAAAAAGAGAAAAGGAAATGAATCTTTTTAATGCGATTACCAACACCGCATTAGGTGTGGCAAAGGCTTTAACCGCACCTTTTCCTATTAATATGTGGTTGCCTTGGGTAGTAGGAGCTTTGGGAGCCGCGCAAATAGCCGTTATAGCATCCACGCCATTGCCACAAAAAGGTTATGCCGATGGAGGATATACCACAGGATTGGGCTATGCCGATGACACCGGTTATGAAGTAGCCGGAGTGGTACACGCCGGTGAATACGTAGTTCCGGAGTTTGTAATGTCGGACCCTACTGTTCCGGCTATAATTCAGTATTTGGAAGCCAAACGCACAGGCGGGAGCTATGCCGAAGGCGGTGAAGTAACCGAACCTGAACCGGAAGGCGACACGCAACCCAATGAATTAACGATGCTCAACGCAACGGTGAACCGCTTGGCCGAAGTGTTGGAACGTGGCATCGAAGCCAAGGTGTTTTTCGGCAATAAAGAAGCCTATGAAGTTAACGAATTAATAAAAGAAAATGAGAAACTCGAAAATCAAGCAAAATATTAGTCCTAGACTAAGCGATATTATCAAACACAAAGGTAAACAACGTTTCATAGACGAAGTTTTTTCGCAAATAGAAGCTGCTTACGGCATTGATAATATCAATGATATTTTGCACGTGGGCGGATCAGTAGCAAAAATAATGGAAGGATTGATTGATAAAGTTCCAAAAGACTTGGACTTGACAACCAAAGATGAAAAGCTTTTCCATTTTTTGCAGAAATATGCAAGAAAAATTTTTCCGAATTACCGTATAGATATCAGAAAAAAAAGAGTCATTATTGATAACGGATATTTCGTTACTGAAATTTGGCTCGACAAATCAGGATATCAAATTATAGAAATAAACGGACTCAAATTACAAGATTATGGCCAGCACAAGTGATAATATCGAATTAGCATTAAGCGTAGATAAAACAGCGCTAAATTTTTTCTATCAGTTAGGATCAACTGATGAACCGGAAGAGCAAAATATTTCCTTTTATTTAGAAGGATTAGATTGCTCAAATGTTCAATATGAAGTTGAGATTGTTTATTTGGACGGTTATGATTGGGTTAACAATACGTTATACGCTACCGATTATGCCGGAGATGTAAATGTCGGCGTTGATGTTTCAGGTTTTACAGCAGGAATATATCAGGCTAAAATTAGAATAAAGGCGTATTGTGGAGATACACCGGAATCTGAATTTATTGTTGAAAGCGATTATATATCAATTAACTTACAAATAGAAGAAAATGATTATTTAAACGTAAGTAGCGATTCAATAAGTTTTTCTCATCAATTAGGGACAGATCTTCCTAATCAAGTAACTGTAGATATTATTACAAATTTAAGTTGGACGGCAACGTCATCAAGTAATATTGTTGAAGCGTCGCCTTCATCTGGTGATGGTAACGGAAGTATTAGTATTGGATTATCGAATGATGTAGATACTTTGTCTGCCGGAGATTATAATTATCAGATTACCGTTACGGCAGGTGAACTTACACAAATTATCAATGTGTCTGTAAGTATTACGGATAGTTCAGGGTTAGAAGTAAGCCCTGATCAGATTGATTTTGAATTTTTACTAGGTTCTAATGTATATCCGTCTGCTCAATTACATATATTTACAAGTGATGATTGGGCGGCAACACCGTCATCTAATGTTATTAATTTATCTGCAACTTCAGGTACAGGTAGTGCTGTTGTAGATGTTGGGATTAATAATATAGAATCAATTCCTTCAGGTAATTATACATTTTCTATTGAAATTCAATCAGCAGGAGAAGTGAAGACGGTTACGGTAACCTTATCTATTTTTGATTTTCTTTCGTCAGACTTGCAGGAAGGGAGTTTGTCGTTTACAAAAAACAGAGATTTTATAAATATTACGTCCAATAGAGATGACACTTATATTGAAATGAAATTTATAATGACAGTTGGTAATTGGGACGGAACTGAAAAACAATTTGAAAAAATATACAATTTACCGCTGTTTAAAAGAGAAGCCGTTTTTCATCCGGGCATGGTCGTTAATGATTTTTTTGCTAAAGAATTTATAGATCATTATGATGATGAAAATATTTATCCTTTATTCAAATCTTTACGTTTAGATTTATTTATAAAGGAAATTTCTTTAA
>Ga0256843_1003220_pt1 | contig 11455 bp, 12 predicted proteins | sample AlvinellametaG_FD_191572 | JGI IMG/M metagenome (GOLD analysis project Ga0256843, IMG submission 191572) | Pompeii worm associated microbial communities from hydrothermal vent at the East Pacific Rise, Pacific Ocean - Alvinella | ecosystem: Host-associated > Annelida > Integument > Unclassified ... | reverse complement strand
CGACCCGGTAAATGTAATTGCCACCCACGGAATTGTGGGATTTTATGGGACACTTATTACCGGAGTTTTGGGACACCTCAACGGCTCAATGGATAGATGGAGATTTATAGAAGTTCAATTTTTGGGGGGAGTGGTAATTTTCTTCTACTCTATTTTAATTGGGCTTATCACTTTTACCCTCTTGAAAAAAATAGGGTGGTTGCGGGTATCCAAAAAACACGAAGTTATGGGACTCAATATTACCGAACATAATGCTAAACTCCCGTGGATTGATATTATCGAAACCATTATTAAAATCCACCGCACCGGCAATTTGAAATTGAGAATCCCCGAAGAGCACGGGAGTGAAGCGGGGGTTGTGGCAAACTTTATCAATAATCTTTTGGTGGAGTTGGAGCGACGGGAGGAGGTTTTGGAGCGGTTGGCTACCACCGACCAACTTACCAAAGCATTCAACCGGTTGGCGTTTGAGAAAATTTTGGACTCCTCCACTCTGGGGCATCAACACTATACTATCGGAGTTATCGATATCGACAAATTTAAACAGATTAATGACAAATATGGACACCCGGTGGGAGATGAAGCTTTGAAAGTGTTGGCTCAATTGATTCAAGAGGAGTTGAAAGATGGAGACGCACTGGTGCGGTGGGGAGGGGAGGAGTTTATTGTCTTTATGCCCAATCGGGAGTTGAAGGAGGGGGGAGAATTTGTGGAGAAAATCCGGAAAAAAGTGGAACGGCACACCTTCCCAGTCTTCAAAAAGATGACCATCTCCGGCGGGGTCGCCTCCCATCAATTCTCCGATGACACCTTTGAAAAAGTTTTCAAACGGGCAGATGATGCCCTCTATCTTGCCAAAGAGAATGGACGGAACCAAATTTGGATAGATTACTTTGGGCGGAAAATGCCCTTTCTTCAATTTTTAAAACACTTGAAAAAAAATAACTAACCTCCCCCATTTCCCTTAAATTTATCTTTTTTTCCCAACTTCCCCAACTTTTCCCCACTTTTTTGCTATAATTCCTTCCCCCCAAACCCTTGGGAGTCTTTGCATAGGGAAAAATCTCTTTGCAAGGACTGGTTACCGGTAACCTGACGGGGAATTTTTTCAAGGAGTTGCCAATGAAGGTGAGAGCATCGGTCAAAAAGATTTGCCCCAAGTGCAAAGTTGTAAAGCGGAAGGGGATTGTGCGGGTAATTTGCGAAAATCCACGGCATAAACAGAGACAAGGATAGAGAATGGCACGGATTGCAGGGGTAGACTTGCCCAAAAAGAAAAAAATCGAATATGCACTCCCTTACATCTACGGGATTGGACTCACTTTGAGCCGGAAAATTTTGAAAGATACCGGCATCGACCCAGAAAAACGGGTATATGAGTTGAGTGAAGAGGAAGTTGCTATTTTGAACCGGGAGATTCAAAATAACTACATTGTGGAAGGGGAGTTGCGGAAACAGGTGCAATTGAATATTAAAGAGTTGATGGATATCAAATGTTACCGGGGACTCCGCCACCGGAGAGGTTTGCCGGTCCGGGGACAACGGACTCGAACCAATGCCCGGACCCGGAAGGGTAAACGGAAAACCGTTGGGTCAAAAAGTAAATAAAGGGGTATGAGCGATGGCTAAAAGAAGAAAACTGGTAAAAAAGAAAAAAATTAAAAAACAGGTTGCCCGGGGGGTTGTCTATATTGCCGCCACTTTCAATAATACCGTAATTACCGTTACCGATGAAATGGGAAATGTTCTCTGCTGGAGTAGTGCTGGAGCATTGGGGTTCAAAGGAAGTAAAAAATCTACCCCTTACGCTGCCCAACAAGCAGTAGAGGACGCAATGAGAAAAGCTAAAGAGTATGGACTCAAAGAGGTGGGAATTAAAGTTCAAGGACCCGGCGGAGGACGGGAGACTGCAATTAAAACCGTTGGAGCAACCGAAGGAATTAGAGTTCTTTGGCTCAAAGATATTACTCCTCTTCCCCACAACGGGTGTAGACCAAGAAAAAGAAGAAGGGTATAACAATGGCAAGATATACAGGTCCAGTTGAAAGAATTGAGAGAAGATTGGGAGTTAGCCTTGAACTGAAAGGGGAGCGGAGATTAAAGGGAAAATCCGCTCTGGACCGACGACCTTACGCTCCGGGTCAACACGGACAACGGCGGACTAAAATTACCGAATATGGACTCCAACTCCGGGAAAAACAGAAATTGAAACATTACTATGGGGTTTTGGAACGGCAATTCCGCCGATTCTTTAAAGAGGCCAATCGGCAAGAAGGGTCTACCGGGGAAAACTTGATTAAACTTTTGGAAAGAAGATTGGATAATGTAGTCTACAGAATGGGGTTTGCTTCCACCCGGCGATTTGCCCGGCAATTGGTAACCCATGGACACATTTTGGTAAATGGACGGCGGGTAAATATCCCCTCCTATCTGGTAAAAGAGGGAGATAGAATTGAAATCCGGGAAAAATCCAAAAATAACCCTCAAATTTTGGCATCTATCGAATTGACCAAATCCACCGGGTTGGTTCCGTGGGTCGATGTAGACCGGGATAAATTGGTGGGCGTATTCCAACGGATTCCAGAAAGAGAAGAGGTTCAAATTCCAGTAGATGAGCGGTTGGTAGTTGAGCTATACTCTAAATAATAGGGGCTAAAAAATGAAAAAATTGAAGAGTCAATTGGAGTTACCGGAACAGATTGAAATTAAAGAAAATAGCGATAAAAAATTGGTTGTAGAAATTGCCCCTTTTGAAGCGGGTTTTGGGGTGAGCGTTGCCCACCCAATCCGCCGAACTATTATCGCCTCCAGTCTCGGTTATGCCCCTATTGGGATTAGGATTGAAGGGGTTAAACACGAATTTGACTCCATCAAAGGTATGGTGGAAGATGTTGCCCGATTTATTATCAATTTGAAAAATGTCCGATTTAAATTTAAAGACCCGGAGAAAAAGGAGTTGATTGCCTCCTACTCCTTTGAGGGACCCCGGAAAATTATGGGGAAAGATTTAAATAACGACTCTGTAGAGGTGGTTAATCCCAATGAGTATGTGGCACAACTCAATGATGAGGCTAAACTTAACTTCTCCATTCTTCTCCGGAAAGGAATGGGGTTTGTGGCGGTGGAAAATTTCCGGGAAGATTTACCGGAAGGTTTCATCGGCATCGACGCCTTTTTCTCCCCGGTCAAACGGGTGCATTACACTATTGAAAATATTCTAATTGAAGATGACCCCACCTATGAAAAAGTTATCTTTGAAGTTGAAACCGACGGGCAACGGAAACCCTATGACCTTTTCAAAGATGCTTTGGAAAACTATTTGAAACATTTTATGATTCTGGATAAAACCTTTGGAGTTGGACTCATCAATAAAGATAGTGAAGTCGAATTGGGAGAAGAGTATAATATACTCTTTGACCGAATCGATAAAATGAAACTCCGAAGCCGGAGTTTTAACTCTTTAGACCGGGCTGGAATTAGATATATTGGTGAACTGGTTTTAATGGGTCGGGAAAAAATTATGAATATTAAAAATCTGGGACAAAAATCCTTTGAGGAAATTATGGAAAAAATGAAAGAAATAGGATTCCCTGTTGACCGACCTATTCCGGTTGAAATAAAAACTGCAATTGAAAAGAAAATTGCCCAACTGAAAAAGGAGACAGAATGAGGCATAGACACGGATATCGGAAGTTGGGGAGAGATAGCGAACATCGGAGAGCCCTTCTCCGAAACCTCTCCTGCGATTTGATAGAGCACGGGAGAATTGAAACTACCGTAGCAAAAGCCAAAGAGTTGCGGAGATATATTGAAAAATTGATTACCCGGGCTAAAAATAACCCGGATTTCAACACCCATCGATATATTTACTCCAAATTGGGTTCAAATCAAAGGGCAAAACGGAATACCAAAAAGTTGATTGAAGAGATTGCCCCCAAATATCGGGAACGAAACGGGGGATATACCCGGATTTTGAAAACCCGATTCCGACGGGGAGATGCTGCTGAACTCTGTATTATCGAATTTGTAGGAGAGTAATGATGGAAATTCCATTCTCCAACGAGGAGTTGAAAGAGGCAGTCTCCTCTGTATTGGAGGAGATTAGACCGATGCTCCAAATGGACGGCGGAGATGTAACCTTAATCGATGTGCGGAAACCAATTGTTTTCGTCCAGTTGCAAGGGGGGTGCGTCGGGTGTGCCTCTGCCGGGGCAACCCTCAAATATGGAATTGAAAAAGCCCTCAAAGAGAAGATTCACCCAGAATTGAAAGTTATGAATGTCCCCCACGGTTTTGAAGACCGATTGGACGAACTCCTAAAATACTCTTTCGGTATTTAATCCCCCCTTTCTTCCTTTTTTATTTACCCTTCTTTTTTTCAACTCCCCCGTTGGAGATGGAAGATTTCTCCCTTTTTCTCAATTTCACCTCTTTAAATTCTGCAAGAAATAAAAAGAAATAAAAAAAGAAAAAGAAAAAATTGCAATAAGGAAAGTGGACGCAAACTTGAGAGGAGAGGTTTGCTTGTTAAATTATTTACTCGATAAAAAAGCAAAAACTTTTTTTTGCGAAAAATCAAATGCTTCTTTTTAATTCAATTGGAAGTTATTACAAATGGACAAAAATAATATTCCTTTCTAAAAGAATATGGAAGAAAAAGAGATTTATTAAAGAAAACAAGACTTTATAAATAGTGGAATAGAGGGAAAAATTTAGACTTTGTAAAAAAAATATCTGGTTTGTGGAGAAATTGCAAAATTTAATCAACTATTTTGAAAAATTGAAGAATCGATTGGTTATTTCTTAAAATAGATTCAATTTAAAAAATAGTAATAATCAAAATTTATCTCAAAAGTGAGGAAGAGAGGGAAATTAATATTTCCCTTTGAGGCTTCCAAAGTAGGTAATTTCTTCCGCCTTTTTGGGAATATTGAGCTCCTCTACCACTTTTTTGATATCCATCTCTTTGAGCATTCCCTCAATCTCCTCTTCACAATAGCTCATATGCATCTCGGCACTGATAATATGGGGGAGTTCCTCTATTTGAGCCAGTTTGGCAATTTCCTCTTCTACGGTCTCCCCTTCAATGGTAACGATAATTATCCCCTTTTCTTTCTCTCCAAAATGGAGGTCGCAAAGCCCCGATTTTTCCAATTCCTCCCACACTTTGTCGTAATTTTCCGGCAAGGTTTTAACAATAATACTGGATACATTCATTACTCTCCTCCTTTAGTTTTAGTTTCGTTTTTTTCCCCTTTTTGATTTCCTTTCTCCCCTTTTTTCTCTTTTTTATTCTCGTTTTTCCCTTTTTGCTCTTTTTTATCCAATTCCCAAATTATAAGCTCGGCGGGGGAGTAACTTAAAAGTTTTTTATTACTTAGAAACTCCATTCCATTGAGAGCCATAGTATGCCCTTTCAACACCATTTTTTGGCGACTCTCATTATCATCTCCACTTTTCAAATCTATCACTTGGATATCGTTGTTCTCATTGAGCTGATAGGCAAAGTATCGGTTATCTGGAGAAGTAGCTACCCCATAGGGAATAAATTGATTTTTAAATTTGAGAACATAAGAGTTATTTCGGTAGTTGTAAATAGAAATTCTGGTATCGGCAGAGCCGTTGGCAATATAATCTCCGTTGAAATTCAATGCAACGGTTTTATCTTTGTTATATCCATCTATCACTTTTAAGACTTCTCCAGTATCAATATCTACCACTTTTACCGCTCCACTCTCATCTCCAAAGACTGCCAATTTCCGCTCCGGTTCAATTGCCCATTGGGAGAAAACATAATTCCCAACCTGTTTCCGGTATTCAATTTTTTTACTTTCTGGGTTAAATAGAAGGGCTTCATCACTCAAAAGGGCAAAAAAGATTTTTCCATCGTTGGTAAAAGCCCCTTTCATAAGGGTTATTTTTGTTTCCCAAACTTTTGTTAAATTGCTATCTTCCAATTTATAAATAAAAACTTCTCTTTTTCCATCTTCTCCTCCCCCTACGATTAGCAATCTCTTTCCATCGGGAGAAAAGTTTAAAGAATAGATAGGCATTGCAATTTTATCTCCCATAAAATCTTTTATTTGGGGTAAATCTATCTCTTTGGAAAAGTTTTTTTCTCCCCATTTCCATAGTTGAATTTTTCCATTTTCCAGTCCTACTGCCAAATAGTTGGAGGAGACTGCAACTTTGGAAATATATCCGGGGAAGGTCATTTTTTTAAACTCAACTCCCAACAATAACCCAATCGACACCACCAAAGCACCTAAAATCCGTAACATTGTCCCTCCTTTCTACACAAATTTAAAGTGGAAAAAACCGGATAGCTTCCGGTTCCGGACATACAGAGATGCAGAAACCGCACCCTTTACATTTACTTTCTACCACAATTGGATTAAAAAGTCCTTTGAACCAGATAGCTCCGGTGGGGCATACATCTCCACAGGCTTGACATACTACCCCATTCCACGCCAAACATTTTTGGGGGAGAATTATACTTTCTCCTATTTTCTCCCGGCGATTTTCCACTTTTAAAACTCCGGAGGGACAAGCTTTGGCACACTCATCGCAAAAGGTGCACCCGGAGGAGGAGAAATTGAGGAGGGGAATACCATTGTGAAGGGTAATAACTTTTTCTTCGCAGGCGGAGGCACACTCCTTCCCTTCGCACTCAAGGCAGAGGATAAAATGGGATTTTTTTTCAAAATAAGGGGGAAATATAGGATTGGGGGGCAACTGCCCCCTCAAAAGGAGGTAGCGTCTCTCCTCACCTTTCATTTTTTTTGGGATTTTTTGATAGTTTCAAATTTGTTTTCTATTACAGGGTCTACTTGGGCTTGGGGAACATGGCAAGTGGTGCAGAAATATCGGCTTCCTGCCAATTTTTTCTCTTTTTTACCCCCTTTGAAATTGTCTACAAAATGGCTTGGGGGAATTGGGGTAATTTTCAAAGTTTTTGCCATTTTTGGATCGTGGCAAGAGAGACACTGATTTTTTCCCACTTTAATTGGCACCATTCCCTTAATGGAGTGGGGAATCATAGGGGGAGCGGTTACAAAAGCTTTGGGAATAGGTTTAGTCTTGCCGGGCATTGGGGGGTTGTCATTTTCTTTAATATTTGGCAGATTTTGGGAATCTGCTGTCAAAGGTGCTTGTCGAATTCCAGTTACTTTTACATAATCCCCTTTGGTAGAGGAGGAATTCCCATCGGTGCTTCCGAAAAGAAGACCTACCCCGACGAGAGATAAGAGTAACACTTTTTGAAGTTTCATTTTTTTCTCCTTTAGTTATTTTTGAGGAAACTTCTAATAGAAAATTTTAAAGCATTATCATTACAGACTTCGATGCACCTTCCGCAGTTGGTGCACTCAATCCCGTTGATAAATCCACTTTTCCGATAAATAACGGGATTTAAAACCTGTTTTTCCGGGCAGACCTCTTTACAATTTCCGCAGTTGGTGCAATTCAAATGGTTATGCTCTACCCTAATTAAACTTTTACTTCCAATAAGGGAGTAGGTTGCCCCAACTGGACAGATGTATCCACACCACCCGTGTTTCAAAATCAACAGATCAAAGAGGAAAATTGCCAAAATGAGAGTCCACCCAAATCCTATTGAAAAGAGCAATCCCCTGACAAAAAATCCGATGGGATTAACAAATTCATAGGCGGCGGCTCCTACTACAAAGGAGACAACCAGTAAAGTTCCCAATGCCCAATATCTAAATCGGCGGGAGATATTAATCCTTCTGGCGTCTCTATCGATTTTCAATTTTCGCCGGAGCCAATTTGCCAAATCGGTAACCATATTTATTGGGCAGACCCAACTACAAAAGGCTCTTCCCCCAATTAATCCGTAGAATAGGGCAATTACCACTGCTCCCACCAACACATCAACCCCTACTACCGCCCCCGCTGCCAACATTTGGAGGACGGTGAACGGGTCTGCAAGGGGGATAGCTTGGAGAAACTTGGAGTAACTTAAATTCCCCACCAAAACTTTCCACCCATAGGCGTTTGCCCCAAAGTAGAGGGCTAAAATTGTAATTTGCACAATTCTCCGGAGGATTAAATATCTATTTTTCAGTAATTTACTCATCATTCCACTTTACCCCCTGATTGAGTTCTTCAATTGGATTCTCTTTGCTCCGTCCAGTTTCGGTGGTAGTTTTGGTGGAGGCGTTTTTAATCCGTTGTTGGTCTTTGGTATCCCACCCTTTTACATATCTATCTCCCGGTTTACCCAAAAAGACATCTCGGGGGAATACTTTAATTGCCGGTTTTTCCGTTACACAGGCGTGTTCACACATTCCGCAACCGGTGCAGTAATCTTCATACACCACCGGAATCCGGTAGGCGTGTTTTCCAGTCCGTTCATTCTGTTTCCACTCAATTCTAATCGCCTTATCCAGTTCGGGACACGCCCGGTAACAGGCGGTGCACTGGAGTCCCCAATAAGCGATACAACTTTTGGGATCGATAACTGCAACTCCCATTTTGGCGTAATCGATGGCAACTTTCCCTTCATCATTTTTACACATATCGGGGGTCAAAGCTCCAGTGGGGCAGGCATTCATACAGGGAATATCATCACACATATAACAGGGAACATCTCGGGGGATAAAGTAGGGGGTTCCAATTGGAACGCTATCCCCCGGTGCCCCCATTTTCAAAGTTACCATTTTTTCTCCGTCGATAATCATAGGATTATCCCGGTTTTTACACGCTTCGGCACAGAGTCCGCACCGGATACAGGTTTTAATAAAATCCTTTTCCGGTAGGGCCCCGGGAGGACGGAGGGTAAGGGGTTTATCTTTATTCTCCTCCACAAACGCGGCGACAATACTCCCCCCCATTGCGGAGGCTGCCACCGCTTGAGCCATTACTACCAGAAAAGAACGCCGTTTTTTGTCCATACACTCCCCTATGCTTTATAAATTTTTACCGCCGCCTTTTTATAGTCGGTCTCTTTGGAAAGAGGACAGGTTGCGTCCAAAGTTACTTTATTGATAAGCACTTTTTCATCAAACCAAGGCACAAATACCAGTCCCCGTGGTGGTTTATTCCGTCCGCGGGTCTCTACCCGGGCTTTAACTTTACCCCGTCGGGATTCAATTACCACCAAATCGAATCGTTTCAATCCCAATTTTTTGGCATCTTCGGGGTTCATATAACAGAGAGCTTCCGGCATTGCCCGATAGAGTTCAGGCACCCGCATAGTCATAGTTCCACTATGCCAATGCTCCAGAACCCGTCCGGTGCAGAGCCAGAAGTTGTAACCTTTTTTGTCATATTTTGGATCTTCAGGGTGAACCATAAATGGTCGCCAGAAGATTTTGGCTTTATTTTTGAGGTTAATTTTTCCTTTGTCTGCGATAGGTCCTTTCAAATCTCCCCGTTTAATGGTTTTCAAGAGAGGACCATAGAATGCAAATTTATCTCCCGGTTTAGCCGCTTTCCGGGCGTAGGGGTCATACTCAACATTAAACCGCCATTTGGTCTCTTTTCCGTTAACCACAGGCCACCGCAATCCCCGGACTTTGTGATAGGTGTCGAAATCTGCCAAGTCGTGTCCGTGTCCGGCTCCAAATTTCCGATACTCTTCCCAAAGGGCCTTTTGGACAAAGAATCCGTAACCTTTCCACTCTTTTCCATCGGTTCCGATAATTTTCCGTCCATCGCCTGCCGCTTCGGTGTTGGGGTGGAGTTTTCCGGTTTGGGGATTTTTGGCAATTGGGTCGGGCCAAGGGAAGTTTTTCCGATACTCTTTCCGATTGAAAAGCACTTCAAAGAGGGTTGTTTCAGGGGTGTATCCCATCTCTTTGGCTTTATCCAATACATTGGGAAGAACGGTTCCATCGGGCAATTTGTGCTCACCCCACACCTCTTTCAATTTAAACCGTTTACTGAACTCCATAATAGTCCAGAGGTCTGGCATTGCTTCCCCGGGAGGTGTAACCTGTTGTCGCCAGTGTTGGGTTCGCCGTTCGGCGTTTCCATAAGCTCCCCATTTTTCATAAATCATTGCCACTGGGAGAATCAGGTCTGCAACCCGAGCGGAAACTCCGGGATAGGATTCATTTACAACAATAAAGTTATCTTTTTCCCGGGCGGTTTTGAGCCAGTGGTTGGCATTGGCGGTATTTTGCCAAGGATTGTTAACTTGCACCCATACCCATTTGATTTTTCCATCTTCCATATCCCTCATAATTTTGAGGAAGTGGCTTCCAACTTTGGGATTGAGGGTTCCTTCAGGCAAATTCCACAATTTTTCGGTTACTTTCCGATGGTCTGGATTTCCTACCAACATATCGGCAGGCAACCGGTGGGCAAAGGTTCCAACTTCCCGGGCGGTTCCACAGGCGGAAGGTTGTCCGGTCAAGGAGAAAGCACCATTCCCCGGTTGAGATTGTTTACCCAAAAGGAGATGGATGGAGTAAATTAATTCATTCACCCAGCTTCCCCGGACATGTTGGTTGAATCCCATTGTCCAGAAGGAGACAACTTTCCGTTTGGGGTCGCAGTAGAGGTCTGCCAATTTTTTCAATTTCTTTTTGAAAGAGTCGATGGATTCATCGGGATCCCCTTTGGCAACTTTTGCCACATAGTCGAGGGTGTAGGGCTCAACTGCCTTTTTGAAATCTTCAAAGGAGATTTCCCAATGCCAGAAGGGTTGTTTTCCTTTGGTGTGCTCCATTTTCATTACATCGCCCGCTTTCCATTTTCCAATGGGGCTCAATGCTACCGCTTCCTCTTCGGTTACAACTTTGGCAACCTGTTTTTCAACGGTATCTTTCTCTTTGGGTTTTACATTGGGGTTTTTGGGGTTCCGCATTCCGTAACCGATATCGGCGTGTCCAGTGGCAAAAATGGTGTATTTTTTTACAAAATCTTCATTCACAACCCCCCGATGGATAATTTCCCGTAAAATGTAGTTCATAATTGCCAAATCGGTGTTTGGTCTAAAGATAATTTCCATATCTGCCAAGTTGGAGCATCGGTTCCGATAAGTAGAAAGGTTTACTACTTGATATTTATCTGGGTTATTCAATTTGGCGTCGCTAACCCGAGACCACAAAATCGGGTGCATTTCTGCCATATTGGCACCCCAAGTAATTACGGTATCGGTCAATTCAATATCGTCGTAACACCCTGCCGGTTCGTCAATCCCAAAGGTTTGATAGAATCCGACAACTGCAGATGCCATACAATGGCGGGCATTGGGGTCAATGTTGTTGCTTCTCCACCCCCCTTTTACCAATTTGACAGCGGCGTAACCCTCTTGGATAGTATATTGTCCGGAACCAAATACAGCTACTCCGGTAGGTCCCAACTCTTTGTAATATTTTTTAAATTGTTTCTCCATTTCATCGAAAGCCCGTTTCCAACTTACAGGCTTAAATTTCCCTTTTTTATCAAACTCCCCTTTTTCGTTTACCCGGAGAAGAGGTTGGGT
>Ga0256843_1003219_pt1 | contig 11460 bp, 8 predicted proteins | sample AlvinellametaG_FD_191572 | JGI IMG/M metagenome (GOLD analysis project Ga0256843, IMG submission 191572) | Pompeii worm associated microbial communities from hydrothermal vent at the East Pacific Rise, Pacific Ocean - Alvinella | ecosystem: Host-associated > Annelida > Integument > Unclassified ... | reverse complement strand
TTGCCTTTGTAGCCAATGACGGCACAACAGACTCGAACACCGCTACAGTATCTATCACTGTCAATGCGGTCAACGATGCCCCAGTTGCAGAAGACGGGAGTGCTAACACTACAGTAGGAAAAGATGTAAATGTTACCCTCGTTGCAACCGATGCGGACAATGATGAATTAACTTACAGTATCTCTACAGAGCCAAAAAACGGTACTGTTACGATCGATGGAGACGTTGTAACATATACAGTGAATTACAATGTTGATGATGAGATTACAGAAGACACATTCGAGTTTATAGCAAACGACGGAAATACAGACTCCGATCCTGCAAAAATAACAATTTACATCAACCATAATCCAGATATTGCAAATACTGAAATACCTGACGTAATCGAAGGGACTAATTACCTATTCACATTTACAGCAACAGACCCAGATGAAGGTGATACACTTACATTTTCATTAGATTTTCTTGATAGTGATGGCAATATTATACAAACACCTGAATGGGTAGAGTTTGATACTTCAACTGGGGAATTAAGTGGATTACCCCCATATAAAATTGCAGAAGATACATACTACATCAAGCTAACCGCAGAAGATGGAAAGGGAGGAGAAGATACGCTCAATGGAACAATAGATATTGTTCATTTTAAACCATTCGTAACTACATGGGAAACAAATATTACAACCTCTACAGGTTCAAACGAATATACTATTAGTTTTGAAATAAATGGTGATAATCTTATGATTGACTGGGGTGACGGATCAGATGATGAGTACACCGATAGTGGAGACCAATCGCATAGTTATGACGAACAAGGAACATACACGGTTTCCATTTATGGAAATAATTTATCGTTTACTGCTTCCACTAATGTATATTATTTGAAAGATGCCCCCAAGTTAAAAAGTATTGAAAATTGGGGGATTACCAAATGGAGGACAATGAAAGATGCTTTTAAGTATGCTGAAAACTTAGAAAAAATAAATGCGAACGATATACCTAATCTTTCCAATGTAACAGATATGAGTGGTATGTTCAGCAGTGCGGACGTATTTAATCAACCACTTGATAGTTGGGATGTATCAAATGTAACGAATATGATTTATATGTTCCACAATGCAAGCAACTTCAATCAACCACTCGACAGTTGGGATGTATCAAATGTGACCTATATGAGCAATATGTTTGATGGCGCAACATCATTCAACCAACCACTCAACGAGTGGGATGTCTCAAGCGTAAAAACTATGTACGCCATGTTTAAAAACGCAAGCGACTTCAATCAACCACTCGACCAGTGGGATGTCTCACGCGTAACTACTATGAACAATATGTTTAATGGCGCAAGCGACTTCAATCAGCCCCTCGACCAGTGGGATGTCTCAAGCGTAAGAAGTATGTACTCCATGTTTAAAAACGCAAGCGACTTCAATCAGCCCCTAAACCAATGGGATGTATCAAGTGTAACTCTTATGAGCTATATGTTTAATGGCGCAAGCGACTTCAATCAACCACTCGACCAGTGGGATGTATCAAACGTAGATACTATGATAAATATGTTTGAATACGCAAGAGTCTTCAATCAGCCACTCAACGAGTGGGATGTCTCAAGTGTGACAGATATGAGCAGGATGTTTAGTGGCGCAAAAGACTTCAATCAGCCACTCAACGAGTGGGATGTCTCAAGTGTAACAGATATGGGCTATATGTTTAGTGGCGCAAGCGACTTCAATCAACCACTCGACCAATGGGATGTCTCAAATGTGACAGATATGGACAGGATGTTTGGGAGTGCAATCGCCTTCAATCAGCCACTCAACGAGTGGGATGTCTCAAGTGTGACGAGAATGAACTTTATGTTTCAATACGCAAGCGACTTCAATCAACCACTCGACCAATGGGATGTCTCAAGTGTGACGAGTATGGGCTATATGTTTGATGGCGCAACATCATTCAACCAACCACTCAACGAGTGGGATGTCTCAAGTGTGACAGGTATGCAAGGTATGTTTTATCACGCGCTCTCCTTTGACCAACCACTCGACCAATGGGATGTCTCAAATGTGACGAGTATGAGACAAATGTTCTCGGCAGGATATAACTCAGAAAACCCATTTAATCAAGATATTTCATCTTGGGATGTATCGAATGTTAGTGACTTTAGCGAGTTCTTGACAAGAAATGAAAGTTTCAGCACGGAAAACTATGACAATCTTCTTTTGGCTTGGAGCGAACTCACACTTCAGGAAAATGTAACATTTGATACAGAAACAGAATATTCTCTTTTCGTATCGGGGGATGCAAGACAAAGCATTATAGATAATTTCAACTGGACTATTAACGACGGAGGTCAAACAAAATAAAACAAATTCATTCTCTTCAATATAATATACCCTGCCACTATACTGGCAGGGTATATCACGTTACTATATTTAACTGCACAAAAAAACTTTCACATATCACACATATCATTAACAAATAAGATATAATTTTATAATCAACTTTTCAACATAAAAGGAAATATATAGATGATAAAAAGAAACACAATTGTGCTTATTACTATGTCTTTGGTTTTTACAGAAGCATCAACTTTAGCTTTAACTTTGATACCTTATGATATTGCATACAAGAAGTGTCAAGAAGGAGATGCAAACGCCTGTTTTCAAGTAGGGGAGATGGCAGAAAACGGAGAAGAGGGCGAAAGACCCGATCTTTATAGTGCCTTTAAATTCTACAAGATGGCGTGTAAAAAAGGTAGCCCAGACGGGTGTCTAAAGCAAGCCAAAAACTACGCAACAGGAAAAGCAAGTATCCACAGCAACAGCAAGGCGGTCAAGTTCTTTAAAAAAGCCTGCGACGGAAGTATGGGCAAAAAAGCAGTTGCCTGTGCGGAGACTGCTGAGTTCTTTTTGGAGCTTGAAAAAGATATGAAAAGGGAGGCAGGGGAAAAGCAAAAACAACTTAACCCAAACCTGCAATTTGCAATCGAAGACAAAGAAACAAGAAGTTTTATTGAGGGCTTTGCCAACTCATACGAGAACGCAAAGAACAAAGGCTCTTATACAGAAAAGGTTACAGAGCAAATCGAACAAAAAACGGATACAAAAAGCAAAGAAGCACAGTTCGGTATTGCCAGACAGGATAAGAGTCAAGTAAAATAAAGAACAAGAAAAGGTAAAAAATTATGGAGTATCCGTAACTTTTTTACCCATTACTGTAATATAGTAAGAATTAAGGAAACCTACCTTTCCTTAATTCAGGGTATATGCTACAATACTGAAACACAAACAGAAAGGAAACCAAATGAACAACACAAGCACCAAGGTAAAGGTACAATCCAGTAATGAATTTCAACGAATAATCAATCTAAACGCAATGATTTTGATCATGCTCTCATTGGCATTACTCAATATTGCTTTTACGGTCAAAATAGACAGTACAGTCGGAGCGCTTATTACAGAACTTGCAAGCATAGGAAGCGCAAACATCATAAAGACGGTTACGGTAATACAGTCCACAGTGTTCTCTATTGTATCGGTATATGCCCTATTCATTGCAGGAATGACGCTTATTCAGTCTAAAAGCCATCAAGACATACTCAGGTATTCAAGAAAGACAAAAAGCCAAAGAAGACTATTTGGAGCACTTTTCCTCGTGATCGGTCTGTTGACGTTGGCACTCGCCCTATTTTCACCTATCACAACACACGAAATGCTCACAATGCTACTGTTGGCACTACTGAGTATCGTTGCTTTCAGAAAAAACGCTTTTATTGATATGATCTACTTTGGGGTTCTCTTTTTGGTGGCAAAGCAGATAGAGAGAAAAAGCAAGCAGGAGGAGACGCTATGATCCAAGATGTTGGTATGGGTGAAATAGACATGAAAGACATTATGGCTTCGATTGCAGAAGAGGAAAGCAAGTACAGAGAAAAAAACAATGAGGTTCTAAATAGAATTTCCCACTGGGAAGATGATGATTTCATGGAAAGACTTGAGGAGTATCTTATTACAGACATCACGACATCAAACTATGAAATAGTCAAAGAAGTGCCTCGGCAACTTAGGGATGAGGGAGACACCGATGAGGAGTATGAGCTTACTGTGTATGTAAACCAAACGACAAACGGCGGATACACGGGCGATGATTTTGCAGGAACAATGTGGATCGCCCTCCCCACCTCTGGGAGATACTTGAAGGTCTCTTACAGTTGTTACTAAGGAGAAGGAATGAGATACCCGATAGACATAGCGGAAGAACCGAAAGAGAGCCTTCTATTTTGGATTACAAAGTATATCAAGCACAAGATCAACACTTTATCTCACTCAAAAACGAGAGATAAATCTGAAATAGAGAGAGCACTAAAGGAACTCTCCGTAACTCCAGACAAAATTGAAACGATAGATGCTATTGTACGGAGACTGAGGACAAAGGGTGGCTTTGATGGAGTAAAGACCTTCTATCTGCCAGTAAAGGCTCTCTACAAGTACATAGAGACTATTGACCTCAACAGCCTAAAAGATATTGACGATGAGCTTCTTGTTGACTTTCTTACCTCATCCACCGCTACCTATTCGGATGCTACAAAGAAAAACTATCGAAATGCCATTATAAACTTCTTTGGTTATATCTCAAAGCAAAATGAAAACGAAGAGGGTTCGGGTAACGGATTTATTTACCACCTCAACATATCATCTTGGCAAGGTCTTTCGGGGAAGAGCGGAAAGGTTCTGCCTGACCACCTCAACGAGGAAGAGATCAAACAGATGTTCGACTATATGAAAACCCAGTTAGAGGAAGCTGTTTCAAGCAAATCCCATCGAGAGGAACGCTCTTGGGTATTCTACTCCCTTTTAGTGAGATTTATCCTATACACGGGGATACGCATATCCGAAGCACTGTCTATCGAGAGGGAAAAAATACAGCGGGTAACGATCCCCGACGAGGGAGAATTTCTCATCTTCAAGATACACGGCAAGGGAAACAATAATCGGAAGGTAGCCCTCAATGGGAAATTTGTAGAGCCTTACTACTCCCAATGGTTGTCAGACTTTTCCTACTGCGATAATGAGAAGCTGTTTTGCGCGCCATCAAACAGCAGAGAGGATGCGAACCCCTCCTCTATATCAACAAAGATAAAAAAGATACTCAGAGGTGCGGGGATCAGTAAAAACAAGGAAGGGGCTCACCTATTAAGACACACATTCGGAACACTACTTTACAGCAAGACGCAAGACCTCGCTTTAGTACAGGATGCCCTTGGTCACAACGACCCAAAAACAACACGGGTATATACCCATATCAACCATCAGGCAACATCTAAAATCTCAAACGCATTTAGTGACTTAGAATAATATAGTCAAAAGACAAAAAGTCAAATCCAACACCTACTCTCCTTTTTTGATACAATATTGTCAAGAATAACCCAAGGAGGACGAGGTGGGACAATTATACAAAAAACACACTTTTCTTGTTATCCCAGAAAATGAGATAGAAGAAGCGAAAAAGGCGGGTGCAAAACTCGACAAGCAAACCAATCTGTATTATGCACCAAGGGACAGTGATGTCTCGGTATTTAGCAAATGGGAAGCAAAGACACCAGAGCAGAAAGCGATTATAGACCAAGCCGTCAAGCAAGCACTAAGCAAGCCACCCTATCCTCCCAAAGTAAGCAACGACGGATCAGACAAAATAGAGATAGAGACATATCTGGTGGTCTCTGGTAAAAAACAGGTAGATGAACTCAAGGCAAAAGCAGGTAAAGGTGTTTTTTGGGATAAAGAAAAAAGCTTATGGGTTGCAAAGGTTGGAACACCAAAGGATGCTGTTGAAAAGTGGCTTCCCGAAAATGCTGAGAGATACCTGCAAGAGCGAAAGACAAAATACTATGATGCAGTAGAAAGAAGTACAGGTTTTAATATCGGATCTGAAATAGACAAACAGCTATTCGATCTCCAGACACAAATCAACAAGCTCTACCCTACTGACATTACCGCCTCTGATCTGACACATATACTTGACGGAGAAAGACATAGGTTTGCAACAGACAACAGTAAGCACAAAAAGGACACAAGATTTTGGCTTCAAGGGAGTATTGCTGAGGACGGAAGAGTTACTTGTACCTTTGGCTCTTGGGATGATGGTGGAGGAAGAAGAAAAAAAGGGTCATACTTTTTCCCAGATGATTTTAATCTAAAAAGTAACTACAAGTACCTAAATCTAAATCCAAATGCAAACACAGAGGAATGGCTTGAGAAAGAAAAAGCATATATAGACAGGTTCTCAGAACTGATAAGAAAGGCAAAAAAAGAACAGAAAAAAATTGCAGAGGAAAGAGCTCAGGCTTTTACCGCAAAACAGTTGAACTATGAGTTCAGCAGAGCAAGACCCGCATCCCAAGACAACAACTACTTGAAAAAGAAAGGGATCAGCCCTCACAACACCAAAGAGGACTTTAGGAAAAACCTTATTGTACCATTCTATGATATGGCAAATCTTGGTGACGCAAGGAAAAGAGACCAGATCGTAAGCACACAAAGAATTTGGGACAATGGGAACTCCAAAGGAAAAATGATCGGAAAAGCCACCCCGCCAGTATTTGAATATATCGGTTTCAGATATATGGCAAAAAGCGAGGGATGCTACAACATAGTTGGGGGGCAACCAAGCGACATCGAGAGACTGAACCCGATCATCATAGCAGAAGGTTTTGCGACAACAGCAAGTGTTTCAGAAAGTATTGGTATTCCTGCTATTATGGCTATCAACTCTGGCAATATGGAACTGGTTGCTAAAATGCTACACGAGAGATACCCAGACAGACTGATAGTGATTGCAGGGGACAATGACCTAAAAAATGAACTTGACCCAGACCCGCAAAAGAAAAATGTCGGGAAGATCAAAGCCAACGAGATAAAAGAAGCGATCGGAGAGAACTGTATCGTTGCTATCCCTCCTGTTTCCCCAGAAGAAGCAAAAGAGATGAGCGACTGGAATGACTATGCCCTGAAACACGGGAAAGGAAGCACAAAAGCGTTATTTGCGAAAGCGATCAACGAATGGAAGAAGAGCAAGGGCATCGACGGCAACCTCTCTAATCACTTAGGGAAAACGATTGGAGGCACACGAAACAGCCAGTCCGACGAGGTGAGAGGAAACCATCAGCCTCAGACAGCACCAACACAACAACAAAAAGAGGAAACTGCTCCACAAAAAACTTCAAATACAGAGCGGAAGCCAACACCTGTTGCAGAAAACAGAGCGCCACAACAAGCACCAGAGATACAAGAGAAGAAGCCTATTGCAAAAGAGAAGAAAACAGAGACAGGCTACATATCACTTATAGACCACTCTATCCCCTTAGTTCAGGCGTTCAAAGAGCTTGATGCACTAAAAGCAAGGGAACTTGTAGGGAACGGTGCGGACATCAGAGAGGGCAACGATGCTCCCTTTTTGGCTTCCTGTGCATACTGCAAGCCAGAGACGACAGACTGGCTTATCAAGAGGGGTGCGGACATCAACGCCCAAAACGGTCTCGCCTTCTATATTTTGGATGAAAGAGGCGACAAGCAGATGATCGACCTTGTTCTTTCCTATGCAGACCAGATAGAGCCTCAAAAAATGGACATCAGCGGTACAAAGCTGATCTACACGGCACTCCACATTGCGGAAAAGTACGATAGTAGCCAAACAGAAGCGGTACGCAAAATTGTTGAACAGGCAGAGAATAAGGTAGAAAACAGCACACCTGCCCTTGCCTTGAACGGAAACAGCATGACCACGGACGACTTTACAGAAGTCTATCAGGTGATTGCAAACAAGACCATTAGATTTGATGACGGGGTGGTTGTTCCAGAGGGAACGGTCGGAGGATATATCTCCGACTTTAGTACCATTGAAAATGCCAATCAGGTATGGATCGGAGAAGGTGTCGTAGTTCTTGGAGGGATAAAGATAGGAGAAGGTACAAGATTGGGTGGTGTGGAAACCACCATAAAGAACACTGATGACGTTCAGGTCGCGATCATCAAGACCGCTAACAAAGAAAAAAGAGAAATGTCATCTGGGACACGGCAGAGAAGTCCTAACGCATTAAAACAGGGATAACAATATCCTCTGCTATCTCTTGTTCCTTCTCTTGCCTCTTCATCTCTTTTTCCAACGCTTCCCGTTGGAGGCGTTCAATATCTTCTCTCCCCTTTTTCAGGTTCGCAAAAAGGTCAACCCCTTTGCACGCGTACCGCTCACCCTCCTCTTTTTCAGAGAGGTATCTTCTGATACCGTTTTGGTCAACGATCTCCATGCCACTGCTACTGCCACCAAGCCCCATGACAATACGGGTAATATCAGACTGTTTAAATTCAAAAGAAATATCTTCCTTCTTGTCGTAGCATACAATAGTATCGTTGATGTCTGGACAGTTCTTGTGTTTCGCATCCGTTGAGACAGAGCATCCAGTAAGAAACGATCCTATTAGTAGGGCATAAAAACAAATAGAAAAAATGTGCACTCTATAATCCTTAATATCTTTTAATATGTACTTCCCCCCCTCACTGTATTAAATATCCTTGAATATAAAAATTTCTCAAAGTTGATAGGAGGCGGGGTCATCCAATAGTGTTTGCAAATATACCAAATACCTTCTTTGGTAAAAATAAAACCTTTTTTGCTACATCTTCTTAATGCTTCCTGACAATAGGTTTCCAATCCTTTTCTGCCCCCCGTTCTGGTCATTGCTATTGCCCGCCCCAGAACTGTTGCCAAGCATTATCCTACCGTTGTTCTTATGGAGATACTTGTTGGCATAGTAGGTTTTCAGGAACTCTTCTATTTCGTCCTTTATTTCCTGAGCGCTTCTATGTTCGATCTCCTCGAAAACCTTGTTGATCCCCTTTTTCTCGATATACTTAAAGTCCTCGTCTCTAAAGCGGACAGTATCCCCAGAAGTGTTCTTGAAAGCGATCTTTTCAAGTTTTAGATTTGAATATCTTTCAAGTCTGTCCTGCAAGTATGGACTCTCCGCTCCACACAAAGTAAAGAGACCATAAAGCATATTGTAGAGCTCTTCTGTTCGCTCAAACAGATTGTACTTTCTCCATATCTCACTCTTGAGTTTTTCCTCAAAGTCACCGACGGCTTTGACGAGGTATCCACGAACAAGATTTCCGCTTGCATTGAGATACTTGTTTGTCGGGTCAAAAAGGAAAAGATAGAACTCGCTTAACCTGTTGGAAGGTATCTTTTTGAGAAGTTCCCTGACGAACACCACGTCTGGGTCGTCTGGACTATATGCGGAAAGACTTGAATAGCTTATTGCTCTAAACAGCCTCTCTATGATTTTATCTCTATCCACCCGTGGGCTGTTTTTCTGATCTGTTCCGCCACCTACCATGCTTCTGTCCTTTTAAAATTTGTCCACGTCAATTATTTCGCCAGTGTGTCCAGTATCCAATATCGGCTGTGAGGACTGCTTTGCCGTATATCTGGAGAGTATCTGTTTATTTACCTCATCGTCCTTAAATCGGAACAGCGTCTCTGTTCCGCGACCGAACTTTGGCGGGACAGGGAACTCTTTAAATGTCACATCATCAAAGATGATCTCACCGCTTGCAACATCCATAGGGGAGTGTCCTGCTTTCCTGATGATATTTTTAACCTCTTCACTGATGATGCGGGCATAATAGAAGTTCTCTTCTATGGTTGACATATTCTCTCTGAGTTTGTTGTTTGCAATCTTTTCTACCTCCCCTCTAACCCATGTGTCAAATCTTGGTATCCAGTTGCTAAGCACCATCTCCCTTGAAATATAATAATTTTTAAAGTCTGCAAAGATGTTTTCCCATCTATTCTCTGGTATTTTGTGCTCTACGAGGATCGAGCGCATCTCATCATTGAACGTGATGTTTGTTGCGTCTCCTCTGTTCTCTCCTTGAACAACACGCTTGGAGCGCTGACCTTTGCCACCGCCTTTTGAAGCAGGCGTTCTGCTCTCTAACCATGTTTTGAATGTCTTGATTGCCTGCGCCTTGGTGGGTTCAAAATCCTTCTCTTGTCCCCACAGGCAGAAATCGACAAATATTTCACTCGCTTCGGCAACAGTGAACCCCGCATCGACCGCCATTTGGAGCAGGATAGGATGACTGGAAATATCAGGATCGTAAATATCCACATACTCATTGTTTCTCTTATTCTTCCACGCTTCTATCTCAAGCTCAAGTCTTTCCTGTACTCTCTTCTCTATCATTGCCTCTGTCGGGTCTTCATCTGGAGAACATATAAGATCGTATGCCTCAATCGTGTTGCCAGAAAGAATATGCCTCTTAAAACTGTCAAAAGAGATTGATATTGGTGTCTTGATCGATGCCGACCTCAACGATAGTCTCCTTAGTGAAAGCCTATCGACATCCTTGTCTTTTTCCACCGCGATCTTGTAATTTGCCCTCATAAGAGGTTTTGCTCCACTGTTTCTGTCCTGTATGTACTGATCAACCTCAGAAATCAACCGAACCCTTCCCTCCTTATTGTCTGGAAGAAGCCCCATTTCATACAGAATGTTGCCAACAGGAACAGAAGTTGTCGTATCCTCCCACTCTCTTACGGCAGTATAATTACACAGGTAAGAAACGAGACTATTCTTCCCCCATAAAGAAGCCACGCTGTCCATAGGGACAAGATCATCTGCCAAAAATAAGACAGAGGTCATATCAGAAAGCGAAAAACTGTAATGGTTTGTTTCAAGATCAAAAAGAATATGGTCAAAAAGTGGAAATGAAAATCTAAATATGCCATCACCTCCCTCTCCCTCAACCCTTTCGTATATTGACACTTGCGCGCCATGAAGGTCTTGAAGTGCCTGCTTTAGTGTAAGACCTCCAAGCTTTCTTCCATTGATAGTACCAAAGAAGTTGGTAAGACCTCGTGTATGGATTTCACCTCCAAGCTTTCTGTGGAGAGGTTCTCGAAAAGAAACCTTAGAGATAATAAACTCAAACAATGTGAGGTGCAAGGGGGTAAGCCTGTCAGACGTTGTGCATACGGCAAACATAAGTTCATCTGGTGAGTGGGTATCCCCCGTATTCTTTTCATTGTTCTCGGACTGACACTGGCTAAAGATGCCACTATGGTAAAAAAAGTAAGGAACACCGCTCCTAAAGCCATCTCCCCTGCTCTCTACGTTTGTAAGCGCATAAAATGGGTCTTTTGTGCCAAGAGAAGATAGAAAAGAAAGTGTTTCCTCCACTGACGTGTTATGCGCCATTGTGCATACCAGTAGCTTTTTCGTGATACACTCTTTTTTCTTTTGCCTTTTTTTCAAGAAACGTCAACTCATCCTCAAAAAGAAGCCGAATATCAACATAACTCATGTTCTCAAGAGAAATAAGAAGCGCATTGCTTGATGTAAGGTACTCTTTCCCTTCGATCTCGACAACATCAAAGAACTTGAGATCGCTTTTCTTCTCT
>Ga0256843_1003218_pt1 | contig 11462 bp, 13 predicted proteins | sample AlvinellametaG_FD_191572 | JGI IMG/M metagenome (GOLD analysis project Ga0256843, IMG submission 191572) | Pompeii worm associated microbial communities from hydrothermal vent at the East Pacific Rise, Pacific Ocean - Alvinella | ecosystem: Host-associated > Annelida > Integument > Unclassified ... | reverse complement strand
GGGGGACCCCCCCGCCACCCCCGACGAGGTGCTCGCCGCTCTGCGGGCCAACCCCGCCATTGACGCGGTGGCGATCCAGATCAGCGAATCGGCCGGCGGCCTGCGCCATCCGGTCGAGGCGATCGCCGCGGCGGTCAAGGAGGAGTTCCCCGAGGTGATGATCATCGCCGACGGGATCACCGCCGTGGGGGTCGAGCCGATCGATGTGACCCACATCGACGCGCTCATCGCCGGCAGCCAAAAAGCGCTGATGCTCCCGCCGGGTCTGGCGATCGTGGGACTGAGCGACGCTGCGGTGGCGAAGATCGGCGACGGCAGGGGGTACTACCTCAATCTCGCCACCGAGATCAAGAAACAGCGCACCAACACCACCGCCTACACCGCGGCCACCACCCTCATCATCGGACTGGGCGCGGTGCTCAGAGCGATCGAGGAGGCCGGCGGGCTGGAGCACCTCTACGCCGAGACCGCCCGCCGCGCCGAGGCGACCGGCGCCGCGCTCGAGGCGATCGGACTGCACCGCTATCCCCGCACACCGGCCCCGTCGATGACCACCATCGTCGATGCCGACGCGTCGGCCATCCGCGCCGCGCTCAAAGAGCGCTACGGGGTCAACGTCGCCGGCGGACAGGACCACCTCAAGGGGCGGATCTTCCGGATCAACCAGATGGGACTGATCCCGCCGTACGAGGCCGCCTGGGTGGTCAACGCCGTCGAGCTGGCGCTGAGCGATCTGGGACGGCGTCCGTACGACGGGACCGCCTCGCGGGTGTTCAACACGATCTTTTTCGGTCACGACGGAGCCGAATGATGGTATTCGAGCACGAGATCCCCGGCGGCAGCCATCTCTATTTTGGCCCGAGCGCACGCATCAAGCGGCAGATCGAATCGACCGCCGCGGCCCACCTGAGCGCCGCGGGCTACGAGGAGATCGTCACGCCGCTCTTTTCGTACCAGCAGCACAAGAGCTTCGCCGACCGGCGGCCGCTGATCCGCCTCAACGACGCCGATAACCATGAGGTGAGCCTGCGGGCCGACTCCACCGCCGATGTGGTGCGGCTGATCACCCGCCGGCTGGGACGGACCCGCACGGAGCGCAAATGGTTCTATATCCAGCCGGTCTATACCTTCCCCACCACCGAGCAGTATCAGGTGGGGGCAGAGGTGATCGGCGGGGACTTCGTCGATGTGACCCGTACGGCGCTGGCGCTGATGGAAGAGCTCACACTCTCCCCACTGGTACAAATAGCCAACATCGCCATCCCCCGTCTGCTGTCCGAGCGGTACGGGGTGGCGCTGGAGGCGATCGAGACGATGCACATCGAAGCGATCCTCGCCAGCGGCCACGACTGGATCGACCGGCTGGTACGGATCCACACCCCGGCCGATCTGAGCGACCTGAGTCCCTACCCCGACGACATCGCCCGGGAGCTGCGGCGCATCGCCGAGGCGGTGGCCGGGCTGGGGCGTGAGGATGTGGTGATCTCACCGCTCTATTATGCCCGGCTGCGCTATTATGATACGCTGCTGTTCCGGATGACCGCGGGCAACAGCCTGCTCGCCACCGGCGGGACCTACCGGATCGAAGAGATCGATGCGGCCGGATTCGCCCTTTATACCGATGCCTGCATCGCACAAACCCTCCAAAAGGAACTTCATGGCCAGACAAGCTGATCTCATCGTCGGACTCCAGTGGGGCGACGAGGGCAAAGGAAAGATCGTCGATCACATGGCGCAGACCCACGACTATGTCTGCCGGTTCGCCGGCGGGCACAACGCCGGGCACACCATCGTCATCGGAGAGAAGAAGTACGCGCTGCACCTGATCCCCTCCGGGGTCCTCAATCCCGACGCGATCAATGTCGTGGGCAACGGCGTGGTCCTCTCGCCGGTGGATTTCATCGAAGAGATGGCGCAGTTTGGGGATCTGGAAGGGCGCCTCTATATCTCCGACAAGGCCCATCTGCTGCTGCCCTACCACGCGCAGATCGATCAGGCGCGGGAGCGGATGAAAGGGGACAAAGCGATCGGCACCACCGGCAAAGGGATCGGTCCGGCCTACGGTGACAAAGTCGCCCGGGTAGGGCACCGCGTCGGTGAGCTGCTCGATCCGGCCAAACTGACGGCCAAGATCGTGGCCCATTTCGCGTTGAACAAAGCGATCTTCGATGCGATGGGGGTCCCCCAGCCCGATGAAGCCGAACTGCTGGTGGAGCTGGAGGGGTACAGAGCGGCGTTGGAGCCTTATATTACCGACACGACGCTGCTGGTGTGGGAGGCATTGGACAGCGACAAAAAGGTGCTGCTCGAAGGGGCACAGGGGACGATGCTCGATATCGATCACGGTACCTACCCCTACGTCACCAGCTCTACCACGGTCAGCGCGGGAGCGGCCAGCGGTTTGGGGATCGCGCCGCGGGATATCGGCCGCGTCACCGGGATCGCCAAAGCCTACTGCACCCGGGTGGGCAACGGTCCTTTCCCCAGCGAGGACTTCGGTGACGAAGGGCAGAAGCTGCGCGACCGGGGGCACGAGTACGGTACCACTACCGGCCGGCCCCGCCGCTGCGGCTGGTTCGATGCGGTGGCGGCCCGCCACGCGGTACGGATCAACGGTGTGGAGCAGATCGCGCTGATGAAACTCGACGTGCTGGATGGCTTCGGGGAGATCAAGGTGTGCGTCGCCTACGAGGTGGACGGCCGCCGGATCGACTACGTCCCGTACGATCTGGAGGACGCCACGCCGGTCTACCGGACCTTCCCCGGCTGGGAGCGGACCGAAGGGGCCCGTACCTTCGACGAACTGCCCGAGACGGCCCGGGAGTACATCACCGCACTCGAGGAGATGGTGGGGGCCCGTATCGGGATCATCTCCACCTCCCCCGAACGGGAAGATACGATCGTCCGAAAATAGGCTATAATGATACGCAGAAAAACGTATCTGGATATATAGATTTAAAACATAAGGAAAAAGGGGACCCATGAGACTCAAACCACAACAAACCGGATATGTCGCCAGCAAGGTGGCGATCGATCTGGCCAACGCGCCGTTCGTGCGACTCCCCAAAGGTAAGGATGCCGTCGCCAAAGCGGTCAAGGAGATCATCGACGAGAACCTCAAGGTCGAGCGTGCGCTTGATGAGAAGGTCAAAGAGATCATCGAGGCCAACTACGACGAGATCGAGTTTCAGCATGCCGATGAACGGCAGCTCTTTTTTATGATCAAAAAGAAGCTCGCCCCCGAGTACGGCGTGATCATCAACTACGACGACCGCTACAACGATCTGTCGCACACGATCCTCGACGAACTCTACGAGAACTATCTGATCGAGTACGATGTCAACGAGAACCAGGTCAAGAACGTCATCTTCAAAGCGTTCAAGTCGTTCGCGGACGCCTACGAAGAGATCGACGACATCGTCTACAACAAGATCAAAAAGATGGAGCGGGAAGTGCTGCCCGGTTCGCAGGACTATGAGCTGCTGTATGAGCGCCTCTACCAGGAGGAGCTGATCCGTCGGGGGATGCTGTAGCGTTAGGAATGAGAAATTAGGAATTAGGAATTAGGAATTTTGGTTGGCTTTGCGGTGCAAAGCCTCTTGAACGATTCACAGGAGAAACAATTGAAAAAAGTCAGCCTCTTTTTCGAAAACGGCCTTTTCCTCGAAGCGGAGAGTTTCGGTGCTGAGGGGACGGCGGTAGGGGAGGTGGTCTTCAACACCTCGATGACCGGCTATCAGGAGATCGTGACCGATCCGAGCTATGCCGGGCAGTTTGTTACCTTCACCATGCCCGAGATCGGCAACGTGGGGGTCAACGAACAGGACATGGAGAGCCGGGGGGCGTTCTGCAAGGGGATCCTCGTCCGCTCCTATCAGCCCCGCCCCTCCAGCTTCCGCTCCGAAGAGCCGCTGGATGCGCTGCTGGAGCGGTTCGGCGTGATGGGGATCACCAACGTCGACACCCGCTACCTGACCAAAATGCTGCGCGACGGCGGGACGCTGGAGATGATCGCCTCGACCGAGATCCATGATGCCGACACGCTCAAGAAGATGCTGGACAGCGCCCCCCGTATCAGCGAGATCAACTACATCGAGCAGGTGAGCACCCGCGAGCCGTACGTCCATACCGACAGCCGCTACGACATCGCGCAATTTGCGTACGGGGTGGCGCAGACGGCCAAACGGATCGTCGCGTACGATTTCGGGATCAAGCGCAACATCCTCAACGAGCTCACCCACGCCGGGCTGGAGGTCAAGGTGGTCCCCAACAATACCCCGGCTGAGACGGTGATCGCCGAGTACGAATCGGGTGAGATCCAGGGGGTCTTCCTCTCCAACGGCCCGGGCGATCCGCTCATCCTCGAGCAGGAGAAAGCGATCACCCAGAAGCTGCTTGATGCGAAGATCCCGATGTTCGGGATCTGTCTGGGGCATCAGATGCTCTCGATCGCCCACGGATACGACACCTACAAGCTCAAGTTTGGCCACCACGGCGGCAACCATCCGGTCAAAAACGGCGGCACCAACGCCGTCGAGATCACCGCACAGAACCACAACTACAACGTCCCGGACAGCATCACCGAGATCGCCGAAGTGACCCACACCAATCTTTTCGACAACACCATCGAGGGGGTGCGGTACAAAGGGGAACCGGTGATGTCGGTCCAGCACCACCCCGAAGCGAGCCCCGGTCCGCACGAGAGCCGGTATATCTTCGAGGAGTTTGCGAAGATGCTTTGAGCGTTAGGAATTAGGAATTAGAAGTTAGGAATTTTGGTTGGCTTTGCGGGCAAAGCTTTTATCTTGTAGGGTGCGTTTGCCAACGCACCAAAAAGAATTGGAATCCCCTGAACGGCAGAGGGGATCCTGAATCGAGTTCAGGATGACGGAGGATCCCGCATCCCGGGCATTGTAGGGTGCGTTTGCCAACGCACCAAAAAGAGTTGGAAATCCCCAGGAACGGCTAAGGGGATCCTGAATCAAGTTCAGGATGACATACAAAGGAAACAGATATGAACCTAACCATACTCTTCGGCGGCTCGAGCTACGAGCATGAGATCAGCATCGTTTCGGCGATCACGCTCAAAAAGGTGCTGAAACGCACGCAGCTTCAGTTCGTCTTCGTCGATGCGCAGCGGGATTTTTATCTCATCGAACCGGCCAACATGACCTCCAAACACTTCAGCTCCGGCGCGTACAAAAAGGCCAAACAGCTCACCCTCCAGAAAGGGGGGTTTGTGATCCCGGGGCGATTCGGTTCCAAAGCCCTTGCCACCGACGCGGTGCTCAACCTCATCCACGGCCGTGACGGCGAGGATGGCAAGATCGCCGCGATGATGACCTTCTACGAGGTGCCGTTCGTCGGTCCCCGGCTGGAGGCCTCGGCGCTGAGTTACAGCAAACTGACGACCAAGTTCCTCGCCGATTCGCTGGGGGTAAAGACCCTGCCGTTCGAGGTGCTTCACCGCGACGATCCCCGGCAGATCGAAATGGGCTACCCGGTGATCCTCAAGCCGGTCCATCTGGGCAGCTCGATCGGGGTGAGTATCGTCCGGGAGGCCGGTGAGCTCGACTACGCGCTCGATGTGGCGTTCGAGTTTGACGATACGGTGCTCGTCGAGCCGTTTGTCGAGGGGATCGAGGAGTACAATCAGGCCGGTACCTTGACCAATGAGTGGGAGCTCTCGATCATCGAAGCCCCCCACAAAGAGGCGTTTCTCGATTTCGACAAAAAATACCTGGATTTCTCCCGCGATGAGCAGGTGCGCGCCGCCGATATCTCCGGGGAGCTGGCCGAACAGCTGCGTGCGACCTTCCAACGGATCTACGATCCGATGTTCCGCGGCAGCATCATCCGGTGTGATTTTTTCGTCAAGGACGGGCAGGTCTATCTGAATGAGATCAACCCCATCCCCGGCTCGATGGCCAACTACCTTTTTGACGATTTCGAAGGGACACTGGAGCGGCTGGTGCGCCATCTTCCCTCCGAGCCCGCCATTACCGTCGATTATCAGTACATCCACTCGATCCAGAGCGCCAAAGGGAAAGCGTAAGGTTTCCTTACGCGCACCTTAAAAACTATTTTCGATTCTTTCTGCAAGTTGTAAGCTTTTCCATATCGTTTTCACCCTATAATAGCACGTTACTGTTACACTCTAGTAACATAAAATTTTTCTTAGGAGGCTTGCATGCAATCCAATGCAGCAATGGAATATGACTATTCCGTCGTGAAATTGTACATGTGGACAACCGTAATTTTCGGTATTGTCGGTATGTTGATCGGTGTCATCATCGCATCGCAGCTGGCATGGCCACAACTCAACTACTGGATCGGTGAGTACGGTACCTTCTCCCGTCTTCGCCCGATCCACACCAACGTCGTGGTCTACGGCTTTATGATCAGTGGTATCTTCGTCGGGTTCTACTACTCGGCTCAGCGGGTACTGAAAGTGTCAATGGGAGAGTCCAAGCTCCTCCTGTTCCTCGGCAAACTGCAGTTCCTCCTCTACCTGATCGCCGCCAGCGGTATGGTGATCTCAGAGGGAATGGGGATCACCACCTCCAAAGAGTACGCTCAGATGGAGTGGCCTCTGGATATCCTGATCGTCGTGATCTGGGTCCTGTGGGGGGTCATCATGTTCGGCCTGATCGGTATGCGCCGTGAAAAAGCCCTCTACATCTCCATGTGGTACTATGTGGCAACCTTCCTCGGTGTGGCCATGCTCTACCTCTTCAACAACATGGAAGTACCCACCATGCTCGCTTCGGGTGGTCTGGGTGCCTGGTGGCACTCGGTCTCCATGTATGCCGGTACCAACGATGCGATGGTACAGTGGTGGTGGGGACACAACGCGGTTGCGTTCGTCTTTACCGTGCCCATCATCGCGCTGATCTACTACTACCTCCCCAAAGAGTCCGGCCAGGCGGTCTACTCGTACAAACTCTCTCTCCTCTCTTTCTGGGGATTGATGTTCGTCTACCTCTGGGCCGGTGGTCACCACCTGCTGTGGTCGACCGTTCCTGACTGGGTACAGACCATGGGATCGATCTTCTCGGTTATCCTTATTCTCCCTTCCTGGGGTTCAGCGATCAACATGCTGCTGACCATGAAAGGGGAGTGGAACCAGCTGACCGACAACCCGCTCATCAAGTTCATGGTCCTGGCTTCCACCTTCTACATGCTCTCGACGCTCGAAGGACCGATCCAGGCTGTTAAATCCGTTAACGCCATCGCCCACTTCACTGACTGGATCCCCGGTCACGTACACGACGGGGTACTCGGATGGGTTGCCTTTATGGTCTTCGCGACCCTGATGCACTCGGCTCCCCGGGTCTTCAAGCGTGAGATCTACAGCAAGTCGCTCCTCGAAGCGCAGTTCTGGCTCCAGACCGTGGCGGTTGTCCTTTACTTCACCTCCATGTGGATCGCGGGTATCACCCAGGGTATGATGTGGCGTGCGGTTGACGAGTACGGTAACCTGATGTACAGCTTTATCGATACCGTCAACGTGCTGCATCCCTACTGGGCTATCCGTGCTACCGGTGGTCTGCTCTACTTTATCGGATTGCTGATGTTCGCCTACAACTTCTTTATGACAGCGACGGCCGGACGCAAGCTTGAGACGGAACCTCAGTTCCGATCCCCTATGGCATAAGGAGGTAGGTTATGTTTCATTGGTTAGAAAAAAATCCATTCTTCTTCGCGGTTGGCGTCTTCTTGACGATCGCGTTCGCCGGGGCCGTTACGATCCTGCCGAACTTCAACAAGTCGTCTCAGCCCATCAAAGGGCTGAAGCCCTATACGATCCTGGAACTGGCCGGGCGCCATGTCTACATCAAAGACAACTGCCTCTCGTGCCACTCACAGCTGATCCGTCCGTTCAAAGCCGAGACCGATCGCTACGGCAAATACTCCCTTTCGGGTGAGTACGCCTACGATCGCCCCTTCCTCTGGGGTTCTCGCCGTATCGGGCCGGACCTGCACCGTGTCGGTAACTACCGGACACCCGACTGGCATGCCAACCACATGTGGGAGCCCACCTCGGTCGTTCCCGGATCGGTCATGCCGGCGTACAAGCATCAGTTCACCAACATCGCCGATGTTGAGACTGCCTACGCGGAAGCCGTGACGGTCAAGAACATCTTCGGCGTTCCCTATGGCGACGAGATCAAGCCGGGCAAAGCATCGTTTGATGCGTATTATAAATCCAAAGTCCTCCCTGCGGCGCTCAAGATCGCCAAGCAGATGAAGAACAAAGATTTGATTGCCAAAGTCGAAGCGGGTCAGATCCCCGAAGTCGTCGCGCTGGTCGCGTATCTTGAGCATCTGAAATAGAAGGAGCGGGTATGACACTGGATGAACTGTCCATCTACCTGTATGTGATCGGCAGCGGTATCACTGTGGTAGTATTTTACAGTTACATTGTCTACCTGTATCGCAGTGAAAAACGGGGAGAGAAAGATTACGAAAAATACGGGAAGATCGCTCTCGATGACGAGATCGATTCCCCCCCGGTCGAACGTGATCTTACCCCCGCGAAATAACCAAGGAGAAGAGGAATGAATGCTTTTATCATAAAAGGACTTGCGTTTGCTGCTATCCTGATGATCGCGACGGTGGTCGTGGTACAGCAGATGCATATCGACCTGAGTGATCCGATCAACTGGATCACGATTCTGGGTGCCCTGGCGATCGCCGGGCTGTCGTTCGGTGTAGCCGCCAAATACATGGCGCAGATGCAGAATGATACCGCCAGTGGAGAACTGGCCGAAGAGAACTGGGACGGCATCGGTGAGTACAAGAACGAACTCCCTGCCGGCTGGGCCTACTCGTTCCTGGGTGTCATGATCTGGGGTATGTGGTACTGGTTCATGGGCTATCCGCTCAACGCGTTCAGCCAGATCGGCCAGTACAATGAAGAGGTGAACGCCTACAACAAGAAGTTCGAAGCCAAGCACAAGAATGCCGATGCGAACACCCTCAAAGAGATGGGTGAGTCGATCTTCCTCGTGCAGTGTGCTCCCTGTCACGGCGAGACCGGTGACGGTCTCTCCGGAAAGGCACAGGACTTTACCAAAGGCCGGACCAAGCAGGAAGTGCTTGACATCATCAAAAACGGCCAGAACGCACTGGGGGCATTCCCCGGCGGTATGCCTCCGGGTATGGCCAGCGGCGCGGCAGCGGAAAAAGCAGCCGAATACGTAGCCGGCGGCTGCAAAGGCAAAGCACCGGCTGAGTTCGGTGTCTGTGCCGGATGCCACGGTGCGAACGGTCAGGGGACTCCCAACGTCGCTCCCAGTCTGCAGGGTTACGACGTCAAAGCGGCACTGGCCAAAGGCAAAGTGGGCAAGATCGGTATCATGCCTGCTTTCCCCAACCGCTTTACTCCGGTTCAAGAGAAGGCGCTTGACGCCTACGTCAATTCACTCAAGCAGTAAGGAGCTGTCATGGCAGTAACAGAAAACACAAACCGCGGGCTGTTCACGCTCAGCGGTATCACCGGGATGTTGATCGCGACCGTACTCCTGCTGAGTATCCTGGCGGGATTGACCATGTGGGACATTCAGGTCCAGAAGGCCAACGCGACCAACTACTACGATCCGGCACCCCTGTGGGGCAGCACGACCAATGTCAAAGCGATCAGTAAAGAGAACGCCAAGTTCGCGTTTCAACCCGCGAAATAAAGGATAGAACATGATCAAGATTATGGATAAAGTCCTCGGGATCGGGATGCTTCTTACAGCCATCGCTTCACTTGTGGCTGTCTTTGTGACCGGTGTCCTGTACGTAGGATAATCGATGATACGACACGCACTGCGGGCCATCGGCCTCGCGTGCGCTCTTCCGCTTTTACTTTCCGCACACTTTCTCATCAACGACTACATCATCAGCCCCAAAGCGGGTCAGCAGATCGAGAAGATGGGGGAAGAACTGTCCCAGAAAACCGGCATCCATGCCTATGTGATCGCTACGACGGACAAGCTGGAGCGCACGGCCAATCTCTATGACCATATCAAGCGGTACAGCGACAAGCTCAAAAAACCCTATGCCGTGATCTTCTTCGCGCCCAACAGCCAGCGTATCGGTCTGCTTTTTTCGTCCGATGCGATCAAGCAGATGGTGGACAGCGATGAGGTCAAACGCTTCGCGATCGACGTGATCAGCACCGAGGACAGCAACTCGATCCAGTCACGATACGACGTCGGGGTCGTGCAAGCCTACTCGGAACTGGCCGATGAGATCGCCGCGGCGAAAGGGGTAAAAATGACCACCACCATTCAGGATCCGTACCACTGGATCATCACCCTGATCCGCTGGGTGGTACTGCTCGGTTCCTTAATCGTACTTTGGGTATATTTCGGCCACCCAATCTACCAAAGGATACGCCATGGCAAACAACAGTAACGGCAGCGGAAAATACTGGCCGTACATGATCCTGGGCTTTACGTCCATCGGGCTGCTGCTCGGTGCATGGACGGTCCGTTCGGCGATCTCGATGCCGGTAAGCGAATCGAACGAATACCAAAAAAAGTATCAGGATGCCGATGCCAACATCAATAAAATACTTGAAGCGCAGGAGCGCTTTGACCGTCGTTACAAACTTGAGCCGGTCGATTTCAAACCATCCGATTTCAAGCCCAAAGTGATGGCACGCAAACCGGGCACCTACGTGGCCCTGTCGTCTACCATGACGATCGCCTACCGTCTGACCGACCTCGACGGCAATGCGGTCAACGACGCCAACCTCACCCTGCTCATTACCCGCCCCCAGACCCGGGACGATGATCAGACCTTTACCGAACTTCCGGCCAAAGAGGGGGTCTACACCACCCCACAGGTCACCCTGACCAAACCCGGCCGCTACATCCTGCGCCTGCGGGCCCAAAAAGGGGACGCGGTAGGCTTTCTGGAGCACGAGGCGTACCTGAAGCCGTAAGTTTTTTAGTGGCAGGGGAGCACACCCCCGTGATCCGGAATTCCCCCGTACGTTTTACCCATATATCCGCGTAGGGTGTTGTGCCCCCACAACACGCTGTCCCGAAACGTACGTGATCGGTGTCGTCGGGGGACAATACCCTACGGAAACAGCCTTCTCACTACGGACCCCGACCCGGAATTTCACCGATATCTGCTATAATCCTCTCATGAAAACCCTCCACGTCTACCCCACCGCCCGCGCCATTCGCCATGCACGCCTTCAGTGGCAGGATACTGAGGGGCTGGTCCCCGATCTGATGCGGATGGATGAGTTCGAGATGCGCAGTGTCACGCTGGGGGGGCGGATGGTGATCGATCCGCTGCAGCGGGTGCTGCTGATGCGGGAGGCGGCCGATTTTACCGAACTGGGGGTGCTCGGTTTTGAGCGGACGCTGGTGAAATTCTTCGGCCGCAGTGCGGGGTTGTTCCGCTTTTTTGAGGAGCTGGCCCGGGAGGAGGTACCGCTGGAGCGGCTGGCCGAG
>Ga0256843_1003217_pt1 | contig 11464 bp, 15 predicted proteins | sample AlvinellametaG_FD_191572 | JGI IMG/M metagenome (GOLD analysis project Ga0256843, IMG submission 191572) | Pompeii worm associated microbial communities from hydrothermal vent at the East Pacific Rise, Pacific Ocean - Alvinella | ecosystem: Host-associated > Annelida > Integument > Unclassified ... | reverse complement strand
AAAACGGGAGGATAATTCCCGTTGGAGACCCGAACACCGAAACGACGGCAATGACCGTTATCGGACTCTACGGGAAGCCGTAGGGAACTCAGACGTAGAAAACCATGCCGTCGTACGCGACCAGAACTTTAGTCCCCCACCTCTTCCGCACGTAGTGGGTCAGCTCGAGGAACGGCAGATTCTTGTGGGAGATATGGGTGAGAACGGTTCTCTCCGCCAATTCAAGGCCAAGTTCGGCCGCTTCGTCAACGTTGTTGTGGTAGGGGTCGTCGAAGCCCGGAGCATAGGTCGCATCCACAATCGCCAGCCGGAGCGGGGCTTTCTTTTCCAAAAACTCCCGCGTCTCCTCCGGAAGGCCCTTGGTGTCGTAGAGCAAGGCTACACTCTTCCCGTCCTCCTCGATGAGGTAGCCGAACGTCTCAACACCGTGGTTCAGCTTTAACGCAGTAATCCTCAGCGTGTCGAGCTCAACCGTTTCGTAGGGCTTAAGCGTTCTCGGGCGGAGGTTCTTGGGGTCTTTTAAGATTAGCGCGTCGGCGCTCCCCTCCGGTGCATAAAGAACGGTCTCCCTCGCCATCCAGCGGAGCTTGTAGAGGCCGTAGATGTGGTCGTGGTGCCAGTGGGTCAGGAAGATGGCTTCCAGCGGGACGTTGAGGACGTCCCTTATATCGGTCCCAACGTCGAAGAGAACGGTCTTCCCCCTGTCTGTGATTACCGCGAGCGTTGAAGGTCTCCTCTGGGCGAAGGCAAGTCTTCTGGCTTCACTGCACGTCGGGCAGGTGCACAGGTGAGCCGGAATCCCCTCGCTCCCGCCGGTGCCGATGAAGTAGACGAGCACGATTATCACCCACTGTATTTTATGGTCGTGAAATAGAGGCTGAGTTTATAAGGGTTCTCCCGCAACCCATTCCGATGAAGTTCATCGCCGACATGATGCTTGGCAGATTAGCGCGCTGGCTTAGGCTCTACGGCTACGACACGCTCTACGGAATCGAGGACGACGACGAGATAATCGCGACCGCTAAAAGAGAGAACAGAGTAATTCTCACGAAAGACGTCGCCCTCGCCCGGAGAGCCGAAAGACTCGGCGTCAAAGCTTTTCTGCTTCACTCCAACTCGCTTGAGGGGCAGGTTGAGGAGCTAAAGCGCCTCGGCGTTGAGTTCGGGGAGCTCTTTCCGCCTAAGGCGCGCTGTCCGAAGTGCAACGGGCCGATAAAGGCGGTTCCAAAGGAGGCCGTTAAGGGACGAGTTCCCCAGGGAGTCTATGAGAGCTACGACGAGTTCTATATCTGTGAAAACTGCGGGCAGATTTACTGGCCCGGAAAACAGTGGCGGGAGATGCTGAAAATGGATAAAAAGTTAAGGGGTCAGTGAAGCGGGTGGTGGCATGCCACAAAGTGGTTGTGGCTAACCTCAACGAGCTCCGGTTCCTTGGTTCTGCACTCCCCGGTCGCGAACGGGCACCTCGGGTGGAAGCGGCAGCCGGGCGGAACATCCACCGCGTTCGGGACTTCACCCTTCACCCTGAACTTTCTGCCCTTCTTCCTGCGCGCTATTGAGGGAACCGCGTCTATGAGGGCCCTCGTGTACGGATGAGCGGGGTTCTTCAGCACCTCCTCCGTCGGCCCAATCTCGACTATCTTTCCGAGGTACATCACGGCTATTCTGTCGGCTATGAGCTTTCCGACCGCTATGTCGTGGGTTATGAAGAGCTGGCTGAGGTTGTACTCCTCCCTGAAGGACTCAAGGAGCTCAAGGATTGAGGCGCGCATTGAAACGTCTATCATCGAGACGGCCTCGTCAGCGACTACGAACTCGGGCTTGAGTATCATCGCCCTCGCTATGACGACGCGCTGTCTCTGGCCACCGCTGAGGTGATGGGGATAGCGCTCGTAGAACTCTTCCTCCGGGGTTAAACCGACGCGCTTGAGCATCTTCAGGGCTATCTCTTTAGCTTCTTCCCTCCCGGCCAGGCCGTGGACGAGGAGCGGGTGCGCTATCGCCTCTCCAATCCTCATCCTCGGGCTCAGGCTCGAGTATGGGTCCTGGAAGATAATCTGCATCCTCCGCCTGAAGGGCCTCAGCTCCTCCTGGCTCAGCTTCGTTATGTCCTTCCCGTCGAAGATTATCCTCCCGTCGGTCGGCTCTATCAGCCTGAGAACAGTTCTTCCTGCTGTTGTTTTTCCGCAGCCGCTCTCGCCGATGAGCGCTAAAACCTCTCCGCGCGCTATCTCGAAGCTTATCCCGTCAACGGCCTTCACGTACTTGGGTGGAACTTTCCTCAGCGAATCGAGGAGGCTCCTCTTCACGGGAAAGTATTTTTTGAGGTTCTCGACTTTCAGGAGTGGCTCACTCATCTCTCCAACCTCCCGGGAAGTGGCAGGCGACGAAGTGGTAGCGCTCGACCTCGGTCAGCTCGGGCTCCTTTGCGTCGCAGATGCCTGCCTTAGCCAGCGGGCATCTCGGGTGGAAGCGGCAGCCGCTCGGCGGGTTCCTCAGGTCCGGTGGATAGCCGGGTATCGCCTTAACCGGCTTCTCGCTCCACAGGTCGGGAACCGCGTCTATGAGAGCTTTCGTGTAGGGGTGAAGCGGGTTCTCGACTATCTGCTCAACCGTTCCGAGTTCAACGAGCTTGCCCGCGTACATCACCGCTATCCTGTCGCTCCTCTCGACCGCGAGCGATATGTCGTGGGTTACGAAGTAGATGCTCGTTCCTTCGGCCTTCATCTCGTCGAGCAAATCCATTATCGAGTCCTGGACGATGACATCTAAGGCAGTTGTCGGCTCGTCCGCTATGAGGAGCTTCGGCCGGAAGGCCATCGCAATCGCGATGCTAACGCGCTGTCTCTGGCCTCCGGAGAGCTGGTGGGGGTAGTAATCGAGCCTGTCGGGGGGCAGATTAACCCTCTGGAGGAGCTCCCTGGCCCGTTCTCTCGCCTCGTCCTCTGGAACGCCGTGGACGGTCATGGCCTCAATCATCTGGTCGCCTATCGTCCGCAGGGGGTCGAGGCTCGTCATCGGGTCCTGGAAGACCATCGTCATCTCCTTTCCGCGTATCTGCCTCAGCTCCTCCTTGGAGAGCTTGAGTATGTCCTTCCCCTCGAAGATTACCTCTCCGGAGACGACCTTTCCCGGCGACGGAACGAGGTTCAAAACCGCGTGTGCCACCGTTGACTTCCCGCTCCCGCTCTCGCCGACGAAGGTTATCCACTCACCAGCTTCGACGTTGAAGCTGACCCCTTCCGCCCCTCTAACGACCCCTGCGAGGGTGTAGTAGTAAACGCCAAGGTTTCTGACCTCAAGGAGCATTCCCATCACCTCGTTCCAAGGGAGAGCCTCTCGTTGATGGCCTCCCCAATCATGGCAAAGCCCATCGCGAGGAGCATTATCATCACTCCCGGGAAGAAGGCCAGCCACCAGTAGCCGTCGAGCAGGAAGGGCTGTCCAATGCGCAGGTCGTAGCCCCAGTCGGGCGTTGGTGGAGTCACTGAAAGCCCGAGGAAGCTCAGGCCTGCCTCGGTCAGTATGGCATCGGCAACGCTGAGGGTGAAGACGACGAGGACCGTCGGCAGGACGTTGGGGAGGATGTACTTCTTCATGGTCTCCCAGTCCTTGACGCCAAGGGCCCTCGCGGCCTCGACGAAGAGCTGGCCCTTGAGGCTGAGCGTCTGCCCGCGGACCATTCGGAAGTAGGTGGGCACATAGACGAAGCTTATCGCGACGGCTGTGTTTATCGGGCTCGGCCCAAGGACGACCGCTATTACTATGGCCAGGATTAGCGACGGGAAGGAGTAGATGCTGTCCATTATCATGCTGAGCGTTCTGTCTATCTTGCCGCCCCGGTAGCCCGAGAGCAGGCCGAGGGGAACGCCTATGAGTATCGAGAGCGTCGTCGCGACCGCCACGACGTAGAGGATTATCCGCGAGCCCCAGACTATCCTCGAAAAGACGTCCTGGCCGAGGTTGTTGGTGCCCATGATGTGCCTCCAGCTCGGGGGCTGGAATACGTCGGCGCCTATCTCCGTCGGGTTGCTGGGCGCTATCCAGGGCGCAAAAATCGCCATCAGGATTACCGCGAAGACCACTGAGAATCCGAAGATGAAGAGACCCCTTCCGGGCTTTCTCTCGCGGAGGAACTTAACGAATCCTTCTATGACCATCATCGTTACCACCTCAGTACTCCACCCTCGGGTCGAGGAGGGCGTAGATGACATCGACGATGAGGCTGATTACGCCGACGAACAGGGCAAACACTATCACCGCCCCCTGTATCGAGTTGTAGTCGCGGTAGCTTATCCTGTCCATGATGAACGTCCCCATTCCCGGCCAGTTGAAGGTCGTCTCCGTCAGGACTGCCCCGCCGAGGAGTATCGCGAACTGGAGGCCCATTAGCGTGACGACGGGGATGAATGCGTTCTTGAGGGCGTAGAGCAGGACCTTTCTATCGGGAACGCCCCTGGCCTTGTATGACCTCACGAAGTCCTGACTGAGGACGTCAACGAGGTTGTTCCGCACAAGCCTCGTGTAGGCCCCGCTGAGCACTATCCCAAGGGTGAGGCTCGGCAGAATCAGGTGTTCGAGCACACTCCCGAGGGCCGCCCAGTTGCCCTGGATTATGCTGTCGAGGATGTAGAAACCGGTTATCGGATGGAAGGACGTTATCGAGGGGTCAATTCTGCCCGAGGTCGGCAGCCAGTGGAGCTTTACGCCGAAGAGGTACTGGAGCATCATGCCGAACCAGGGGATGAAGAGCGTGTAGGCGATTATGCTGTAAACCCTCATCGCGGTGTCCGTTTTCGTGCCCTTCCTGACCGCGCCGAGGACACCGGTGGCTATTCCGAGGAGCACGCTGACGGTGAAGGCGAATATTGTCAGCTCTATCGTCGCGGGGAGGCGCAGCGCTATGTAGCTCGAAACCGGCTTGCCCATCGGCGAGGCCAGCGTGACCCCGAGGTTGCCGTGGAGCATCTTCCAGAGGTAATCGAAGTACTGGACGTAGAGGGGCTTGTCGAGGCCAGCCAAGTGCTCAAGGTACCTCAGCTGCTCCGGAGGGATGTTCTTCGTTCCCACCACCGCTAAAATCGGGTTTCCGGGGAGGATTCTCAGGAAAAAGAAGACAATCGTGTAGAGGATGAGTATCATCGGGATTATCATCAAAGCCCTGATAAGGATGTATTTACCGAGACCTCTCGCCATTCTATCACCCCTTTGTCAAATCAAAAAGAAAAGGGCTCAACCCTTGTAGAGGGTCGAGTAGTGGAATATCATGTCCGGGCCGATTACGACGCCCTTGACGTCCTTCTGGGTGACGACGAAGAGCTTGCCCTGGACGAGCGGTATGTACGGGACGTCCTGAGCGAGTATCTCCTGAACCTGCTCGTAGAGCTTGGCCCTCTCCTTCTGGTCGGTTATGGCCTGGGCCTTCCTCAGGAGCTGGTCGGCGGTCGGGTTCTTGTAGCCGGTCCCGGCCCAGCTGTTCGCCTCGCTGTCGAGGAACGGCGTGGTGTAGTCGTCGGGGTCGAGGTAGTCCGGGTACCATCCGAGGAGATAGACCATCATCTGGCCCTTCCTTTCGTAGCTGGTGTAGGTGTTCCACTCGGCGCTCTTGATGGTGACCTTAATCATTCCAGTCTTCTCCCACTCGCTCTTGAGGACCTGGGCGAGCGAGGCCTCGGTGTCGCCGTAGTGGGTCGGAGTGTACCACAGGGTTATCTGGAGGGGCTTGTCGGCAGAGTAGCCGGCCTCTCCGAGGAGCTTCTTGGCCAGCTCGATGTTGCCGTCGCCGTACTTCTCCTTGAAAACGTCGATGTGGCTCCACATTCCATTCGGGACGAGGCTGTAGAGCGGCTCGACGGTCCCCTGATAGACTATCTTGGCGATTTCTTTCCTGTCAACGGCCGCCGCGAGGGCCTGCCTGACCTTTACGTCCTTCGTCGGTTCCACGCGGGTGTTCAGACAGACGTAGCGGATAAATCCGCCGGGAACCTCGATGACGTTGAAATTCCCGCTCGCCTTGAGGCTCTTTATGTCCGTCGGCCTCAGCGTCCTCCACGCGACGTCAATCTCGCCGTTCTGGAGGGCGAGGCGCATCGTCGAGGCGTCGTTGTAGAACTTGATGATTATCTTCTTCGTCTTCGGCTTGGGGCCGTAGTAGTAGGGGTTTGCCTCGAGGACGAGCTCCTGGTCGCGGACCCAGTTGACTATTCTGTACGGGCCCGCGCCCCCGTAGGTCGCGTCGGTGTCAATCTTGTCGTTGTCGTACTTCGGGCTGACCGGGAAGTATGGCGGCGTTGTGAGGAGCGCTAAGAAGTAAGCGGTCGGGTGCTTGAGGTAGAACACGACGGTGTAATCGTCCTTGGCCTCTACCTTCTCGACAAAGCTCGTAACGAGCCACGATGGACTGCCCTTAATCGTCATTACCCTGTTTATGCTCCGGACAACGTCCTTCGCCGTGAGCGGCGTCCCATCGCTGAACTTGGCGTCCTTCCTGAGGTGGAACGTCCATACCGTGGAGTTCTTGTTCACGTCCCAGCTTTCAGCCAAAGCGGGCTCTATCTCAAGGGTTCCTGGCTTGTACTTAACGAGGCCCTCCATGACGTTGTTGAGGACCTCCCAGGTGTAGAAGTCGTAGGCGTTTGCCGGGTCGAGGTCCGTTACCTTATCTGTAACGCCGATTATTATCGTGTCCTTAGAGGCGCTGGGGGCGCTTGAAGCGCTGGATGTGCCCGTTGAAGAGCCGCTTCCGCTTATACACCCGCTGGCAACCACCGAAAAAACCATCAAAAAAACTACCAAAAGTCCAAGCTTTGACCTGCTCATTGTTGTCACCGGGTGTTCCTTTAAGTTCTTTAATGTTTTAAACCTTTCGTGGCTGAATTTGTCCAAACGACAATGGATTAAGCTTTACAACGCTGTAACATGGAGGTGAGCCCATTCCGAAAACCTTCATAAACCCTTCCCCCAATCCCCCAACATGAGGTGGGAGGACTGGAAGCCGTTCTACCTTCGCATTGTGAGTGAGATGGGCTACTCAATCGATGAAGACCGGAAGTCGGCCGAACTCCTCCGCTCGCTCCTCCTCGAGGGCGACGAGTACCTCCTCCGCGAGGAGCTGGAGGCTGTAATCGGCCGGAAGGTTTACGTCTTCGGCGCCGGCCCGAGCCTTGAGAGGGCCCTGAGCGAATTCGACTTTTCGGATGGGACGCTGATAGCGGCGGACGGCGCGACAACTGCTCTCCTCGACTTCGACATCGTCCCGGATGTAATCGTCACCGACCTCGACGGGAGGATTTCCGACGTAAAGCTCGCCAATGACCAGGGCGCTTTTCTCGTCCTCCACGCCCACGGGGATAACAAAGATAAGCTCGTCTCCTACGTCCCGTTCCTCTCGAGAATCCTCGGCACCTGTCAGACGGAACCTCTCGACATCGTCTACAACTTCGGGGGCTTTACGGACGGAGACAGGGCGGTCTTTCTGGCGGAGGAGCTCGGGACAAGGGAAATAGTTCTGGTCGGCTTCGACTTCGGCGAGACCGTAGGGAAATGGAGCAAGCCCTCGCTGAAGGAGCACTCGCCGGTCTGGGAGACAAAGAGGAAGAAGTTCGAGTTCGCGAGGGAACTGCTGGCGTGGCTGGAGAAAAACGGGAGGGCGAGGATTGAATACCTGACACCGGAAAAATGACTGATTGCTGGTCATTCGAGTGAATGATTGAGTGCTGTTTTTGGTCATTCCGTTGACCAATTTAAAAAGAAACTGAGAACCGGAATCAGCCCAAATCCTTGAGCTTCCTGACCTTCCCGCCCTTTATCTCAATGTAACCCTGTTTTTTGAGGAACCTGAGAACCTCCTTCAGGGCCCTCTTCGAAAAGTTAATTACGAGAGTCCCCTTTTCGGTGGGGATGGCTATTGGAGTTGCCCGCATAAAGCCCCTCACGAGTTCGTCCTCCTCGATTTTCTCGCTCCCGATGGCCTTGAGGATTTCATTGGCGAGTATCGCCCTGCTTATGAGGGCAAAGTACACCTTTAGAAGGTGTTCCTCCGGAAAGTACTTCGAGGCAATCCTCCCGAGGACGTTTATCTTACCGATGTCCAGCTCGAGGATCTCAAAAACGTACTCCATGTCCAAGTCAGTGAACGCAAACTGCTTGGCCACCTTCTCGGCACCTTCAGGGTTGTGGACAAGCTCAAAGGGGAACTTGAACTGGAAGTAGAGGCTGTCCACGTCAACACCCTCTTTCAGCTTTATAAACTCACCCGAATACTCGATGGCATTGTTGGCGGCCAGCTGATCGAGGATTTCAGCAACCCAGGGGCCCTCGCGGAGCAGGGTCTCAAACTCCTCCCCCACCTTGATGTGCTCGATAATGTGCATCAGGCTCTCCCGGAACGATGTGAAGCCCTCCATTATGGCCTCCTTGTCACCGGCATCGAAAACCTCGATCTGGCTCCTGATTTGCTCAAGAGTCCCCTCAAGCATGTACCCAACAAAGCTTTCGTATCCGAGCATCTCCCGGACCTCGAATTTTATCCCGGCGTCTTTCAGCTCCTTAAGAAAAGCATCCTTGGCCCTCTCACCCTTAACCGTAAATCTCAACTGAATCACCAAGGAAGAAAACGAAGCCGAGCTTAAATGTTTTGTGGACTTCGCCCGAGTCCTGGAACTGCCGCCGACACGCTCCGGCACGCTCAGAATTCCATATATTCCCGGCGCATGAATGCAAACCGTCCAAAAAATCGCTCCCCCATTATCACGCCGTCAAGAAAAAGAAAGGTTATAAGGCAAGGCCAAAATAGGCGCAACGGTGAGGAGAATGGGAGAGAAACAGTACCTCCTCGATAAAACCCTTGAAGGCTGGAGGGGACGGAGAGTGGCCCTTGCGGTGAGCAATGAACACTCGTTCACGGGAATTCTCGAGGATTTCGACGAGGAGGTCATCCTCCTGAAGGACGTCGTTGACATAGTCGGAAACCGCGCCAAGGCGCTCCTGATTAAGATAGACGACCTGAACTGGATAATGCTCCTCTGAGGTGAGAGCATGAGGGCTGTCGCTTTCGTCGGCTTCAAGAAGAGCGGTAAAACGACGACAGTCGAGGCCGTTGCGAAGGTTTTGAAGGAGAGAAACTATCGCGTTGCAATAGCGAAGAGCATGCACGCAGACTTTGACAGGGAAGGAAGCGATACATGGCGGTTTTCAAAGGTTGCCGACACAGTCCTGGTCAGGGCAAACGATACCGACGCGCTCCTGTTTAAGGCAAAGGACGTGAACGCACTCTTCTCGATGGTCTCGGCGGATTTTCTGCTAATTGAGGGCTTCAAATCAATCCAGCACGTCCCCAGGGTGATTTGTGCGAGGAGTGAATCCGATGTCAGGGAGCTCAACGACGGCCTCGCCATAGCGGTGAGCGGCGTTATAGCTTCGACGGGTGTTGAGGAGATAGATGGCCTTCCAGTAATTGACGCGACGAAAGAGCCCGAGAGGCTCGCCGACCTGGTAGAGAAGAAAGCCTTCATGCTTCCCAACATAGACTGCGGCCTCTGCGGCTTCCGCTGTGCCGAAATGGCGAGGATGATAGTTAGGGGCGAGAAAACGCTCAAGGACTGCGTTGTGCTGAGCTCAAAGCCCAAGGTTACGGTAAAGATAGACGGCCAGGTCCTGCCGATGAAGGACTGGGTGCAGGAGCTCGTCGAGAAGACGATAAAGGGCATGCTTTCAGCCATGAAGGGCTACCGCGAGAGCAGGAGGATAGAGATAGTGATCAGGGAGGATTAACCGGGCCCCTCTTTGTGAGCGCTTCAAGCCTCGGCTTTTTGGATTTCTCGTTCGTTCCTTCTTCACCGAACATTCCCCTTCTGACGGTTTTTGCGAGTTCCTTTATCTCATCCCGACGCCATTAGCCTCATACATGATTTCAACCTCCTCAACTCCTCCCTCCCCCAGAATCCACGCCCTCGCTTCGCCCTCTGGCGTAACGATGAACCACACAACGGGCCAGTTCCTCATTCCCTCCAAATCGCGCTCGCTCGGCACCGGAGGGCAGTTCAGGTGGGAGTGGAAGATTCCAACGACCTCAAGTCCCTCCGCTTCGGCCTCGTCAATGGCCCCAACCATCTCCAGCGGCTCCATCTCAAAGACGTCCTGCCTTTTCAGCCTGTTCGCGATTTCCCTTGCCTTAAGAACCCGAAAGGTTTCTCCCTCCTTCACTCCCAACAGGAGTCCGCAGACCTCAAGCTTTGAACCCTTTGCCATCTTGATGAGCATTTTGATAATTTCTCGCCCCACAATGAGCCTCATGTGTCAAGTGTGCCCCCAATAAACTTATAAAGTTTGGCGATATGACGAACCCTGCGGTGGTACCATGAAGTGGGCCCTCACCCTCCACGGCGGAGCTGAAAACGGGAAGACCATAGTCTTCGAGGCCGAAAGTGCAGACGAAGCAAGGAGAATAGCCCTTCAGGAGCTCCGCCGGAAGGACGCGGTCGTTTACGAGCTCGAGAAACTCGAATGAGTTTCACTCTTTCGATGTCATTTTTGTATGTTTTCTTGCCCAAAGAACCAAAGAAGGCAAAGGATAGTTCCAGATGACGGAGATAGAGGAAGGGGATCAGCTCTCCCCCTCAATCTCTATAACCCTGACGTTTATAGGCAGTTCCCTGAGCTCGTTCGCTATCCTCTCCGCGGCCCTGTTGGAGCGGGCGAGCATCACGAAGGCGACGTCGCCCTTGTAGCGGGCCTCGGTGAAGCTTATTATGTCGCCCCTCGCTATGCCGTAGCCGATGGTCTTCCTGACCTCGTCCTCATACTTGCTCACGAACTTCTCGGGTATGCTCAGGAGCACTCCATAAATCATCCAATCACCTCCGCCCTGTGATTCACCCGTGACAACGGCCAGAAAACAGGAGTTCATCTCCAAGAAACAAAAAGGTGTGGGGCAGCGCGTTTACCCGCACGCCCTGCGCGAACATTCGTTCGCTGGGTCTCGTGGTCAACCGCGCGACTGCTTGAACTGCTCCTGGATCTTCCTGTAGTACTCCATAGTCTCCTCGCTGACGCTTGGCCCTATCTTCTCGAGGGCCTTCTCGAAGTCCTCCATGGTGACCTTGACCTTCTGCCGTATCTCGTCTGCCTTCATGCCCGGCCTGATGATGCCCTCCTGCAGGGCCCTCCTCATGGCGAGCATCGCGGCCTCTCTGACGACAGCCTCGATGTCGGCACCGGTGTAACCCTGGGTCCTCTTCGCCAGCTCCTCGAGGTCAACGTCCTCCGCGAGCGGGACCTTCCTGGTGTGCACCTTGAATATCTCCAGCCTGGCCTTCTCGTCGGGCGCTGGCACGAGTATCAGCCTGTCGAACCTTCCTGGCCTGAGCAGGGCCGGGTCGATGATGTCGGGCCTGTTGGTGGCACCGATGACGACGACGCCGCTGTTCTCCTGGATTCCGTCCATCTCGGTGAGGAGCTGGTTGAT
>Ga0256843_1003216_pt1 | contig 11464 bp, 8 predicted proteins | sample AlvinellametaG_FD_191572 | JGI IMG/M metagenome (GOLD analysis project Ga0256843, IMG submission 191572) | Pompeii worm associated microbial communities from hydrothermal vent at the East Pacific Rise, Pacific Ocean - Alvinella | ecosystem: Host-associated > Annelida > Integument > Unclassified ... | reverse complement strand
CTATTCATAGAATCAATGAACTCCAAAGAGAAACTATTGAAAAAGCTGATAGGATTCAAGGTTCAAGAGAGTATGTTGAAGAACAAATGAAATTATTTAAAGAAGCAGAAGAGTATAGAAAAAAACTCAATGCTATTAAACAGAAACAAAGTATAATCTCTGAACAGTTTGCCAGTTAAAATCTGGTGCCAAATGAGTGCCATTCCTTACCAAAAAATAGCACTCATTTTAAAAAATTAAAAAATTCAAAGCCTGTATTTATGGTATTTAGTGGTATTTGAAGGGATTGCCCCCGTTTCCTCTCGTCCGCACCACTCACTCTATAAACAATCAAAAAAAACTTAATAACTTTCATAATTGTTCTCATTTAACTATAATTACAACTATACATATACGTAAGGATATCCCTATGGATGGTACCATCACTGTGACATATAAAATTCTCTGTGAAAATGATTTTAACTACGAGCTCACTATTAAAGCGCTACTTGAAAATGAAAAAATAGCTAAAGCAATTAAAAGTGAATTTGCAAAAGGAGTGCGTAATATCTCTTTGGATTCTGAAGAGCTTGATGCAAAGATATCTATAAACAGTATCAAAGAGCTCCATACATTTGAAGTTCAAAAAGATGATTTTGCTGATATTTTGGTACTTGCAGAAGAGGATGCAGCGAGTAAGAAGCTTCTGAAAAAAGAGTGTGACAGAATTGAACTTGTAGATATAACTACAAACTAACTCTCCAAAAACTCCTCTATATCACCCACTATCTCATCAATAGCCTCTGTTGCTCTTTTATAGAGTACCTTAGAGTAAAGAGCATCATTAATGGCTTCACTAGGTTCTAAGTTGTTTAAAATGGAGTAACGGATTTGAGAGTTTAAAAACATATCGGTATTGATGACATTGCCACTTGTGCCAATGACTACAAGCATCTCACAATCATCCAACTCTCTATATAAATCTCCATATTTTGGAGCTGCCTCACCAAAAAAGACTATATTGGGGCGAAGATTTGCTGAACATCTTGGACATGCATCATAAACATCACTTAGCTTTGCGTAGCCTATATCATCTAAAAAACCACAACTCTCACAACGCACTTCACGTAAAAAACCATGCAGATGAAGCAGATCTTCACAAGCTGCTTTTTCAAACATATCATCAACGTTTTGAGTTATAACGGCTATATCTTTTGGAAACTTTTTTTTGAGTTTTGCTATCTCAATATGAGCTCTGTTTGGCTCTTTATCTTTTATATCTTCACGTCTTTTATCATAGAACTCTATCGTTGCATCATAGTTCCAATCAAGACATCCTGCAGAGCATATCTCCTCTATTTTATAGTTCTCCCAGAGTCCTCCGCTATCACGAAAAGTAGAGATTCCACTCTCGGCACTAATTCCCGCACCTGAGAAAATAATTACTTTGGCCATATCTTCTCCTCTTATCTGCTTCTTAACCCAAAAAACCCAAATCTGTTTGAGAGAAGTTCTTTAACTCAGGTAGTGCATCCGCTATTACATCACTATCTGCACCAAACCACTTCAGAAGTGTCGCATAGTATTGGGAGAATGAGGTAGAGGGAATAAGTCTTCCTTTTGTTGCTATATCATCATCTCCTCCAAGTGTTAAATCAGGAAATTTACCATAATTCCCTGATTCAACAGCACCTCCAAGGACAAAAAAAGCCCCACCCCAGGCATGATCTGTCCCATCACTGTTACTTCCGACACTTCTTGCAAACTCACTGACACTAAACATAGTGACACTATCTATAAGAGCCTCCTTCTCCATAGAACGCATAAACCTATCTATACCTAAACTCAACCCTCTAATACGTTGAGAGTGTGTTGTTGCCTGTGTAGAGTGTTGATCATAGCCACCAAGGGTTACTACGATTACAACTCTTTTAAAACCTTTGTTTTTTGCTATTTTTATAAGACGAGCCGCAGTCATAAAGGGTTGTACAGTTTTTGAGTTGAGTGCTGTCTCTACTCCTAACTGAGTAGTAGTTGGCATGATTATTCGACCATTTGTATCTTCAAAATCATTACCATAGCTATCACTTAAACCACTAAAAATAGTGTTTTCTCCACTTACGCTCTCCCAATCAGCTACAGTCTCTTCAACCTGTTGTAAAATAGCATTTTGATTTTTGGCACTTAATGCTCTAAAGATATCTCCATCAGTTAAAGCAGTAAGTGTTCTTCTAAATGTTGCATCAGTCCTTCTTGTCTCATAGGAGATTGGACCAGTTGAGTCATATGACATCGGTGTTGTAGTATTTCCGAAGAACATCTTATACTGTCCAAATGTCGAGAGACTAATATTCATCTTATAGACACTATCACTATACAGAGTACTCCAGTTATCCGCTACTCTACCCAACCACCCTGTAGGTACTGTTATGGAAGCTGCTTGACCTGTCTGCATCAATACTGCTTGTTCATTATGTGCATAAATAAATGGGGGCATACTCACTGAACCATCTAAGAGTTGACTCTTTGTAGCCGGCTGAGAGAGAGAACCGACGTTTTGAACAATCGCTCCCTTTCCCCTATCTAACCAATAGGCTAGTTCCGGCATCATAGGATTAATAGCAACCTTACTCTCAAAGTTCTCTCTATCAAGAAGATAAAAGCCTTTAATATAACCCTCTGCATAACTCTTACTATCTACTGCATAAGGTGCTTCATTTTCACCAAATGCTAAATAGCCATCACCATCAACCTTTGCACGCAAATCTCCCATAAGATCATTCGCAGCAATTTTCACAGCAGCGGCCCTTGCCTTTGCATAACTCTCATAACCTGTTGTAATCCCACTTTCTGCATCGGCAGGTACAAACATATTTAAAGCATCATTTCCACCCTGCAAATCAACAACAACCATCGCCTTAAAATCACTTAAATCACTGCCATCATTTGCTAAAAGTTCATCCGGAACAACAAAGCTTGTCAGAGTTAAACCTCCTGCAAATTTGATAAAATCCCTTCTATTTAAGACATTCATCTCTACTCCTTAATTTACCATATACTCATCAGTATGTGTAATATCCAATATTATTGGTACTATCCAGTATCTCTCTAGAATAAACTCCATATCTGCTAAAGGTGTAGTATCACTGCGTAGTCTCCAATAATCATCCTTATGATGTGCAATCATCGCATTTCGTTTATCTTCTGTCAATTTTCTTCCTAATAATCTTTGAGAGTAGTAATCTATAAGGAGTGTGGCAATCTTCTCTTTTGTCTCCTCATCGTTACCACTATCAAGCTCAACTCCAAAACCGTTGTTTTTAGCAATATCAACAGCCTCTTTATAATCTACATACATATAAGTCCTATCTGCTCTATAGAGATTTGGAGCAGCATCAGGTGTCGCACTCTCATCACTATATAAACGTTTTTGAGTAGAGCAGTCCTCAAGAAGTGTAGAGAGAAAGTTATTGTAATTGACAGCATATTTAGCCGTTATAATCTCCAATTCCGGAGCTACAAAACCACGTATTTTAAACTCATCATCATCAGGCTCAAATGTATCGCTGTAGAAGTTAAATACAGATGGAGACTCAGTAGGGTTCTCTCCTAAATAGCCATATAGAGACTCTGTTAAGAAACCCGGATTTTCTACTTTTACATATTCAGAGCTATCACTCGCCTTTTGAAACTCTTTCCATGGAAGAGGCTGAAAATCAACTGCACGCACTACCTGAGTAAAGTCAATATATGGCTCTTTTATCTTCACACCCCTATCCTCTTTGATATTCTCCCATATCTCTTCATCAAGTAAAACAGCTCTGATAGTTGCTTTTAAATCACCTTCACTCTTCTCAAAAACCTCTGCTACACGCTGTATATAAGCTGTTGTAGGATTAGACTTTGTCAATCTCAAAATCAACTTTTTAGAGATAAATGGTGCTACATTTGAGTGTTTCATAAGTAAATTTACAGCACTTCTTACATCTGCTTGGCAACTCTGTCCAGCTGGAATTGTCTCTCCCAATATACTCTTTTGGCCCATATCGTGATAGTTCTCATCACAAGATAGAGGGTGTGTTGTATCTCCTTTTAAGATGCTATCGCCCCAGTTGCTATGGGCATAGTACATACCGGTAAAAACCTTTGACATCTCATTAACATCACTCTGTGTATATGTCGGTACACGTACACCATCTACCCGTTTCTCTGTCCCATTTATATTAAGTTCATAGAGTCCTATTGAGAAGAGCTGCATAATCTCTCTACCGTAATTTTCATCAGGTAAAATTGTTGCATTTGTCTCTGGATCTACATACTCTTTCTCATTACTTGCATATGTTAAGAATGTTGCCATTGTAGGACTAAGTGATATATCATAAAGCAACTCACCATAATTTCCAAAGGCATGTTGAAGCAGTAGATCATAATAGTATGAGAGCGCTTCTCCTCTATCTGTAAAAAACTCATCATTAGATTGTGATGCAATGATTATCTGACTTAATGCATACGCTACTCTTTGGCGAAGCTGATCTTTGGCTTGAAGATTTTGATCAAATAGAAATGAGTAGTGAATTGCCACCTCATCCAGTCCATTTCTTCGTCCCTGATTAAAAAAGATATCATTCTCTTCACTTAAATAGTCATCAATTGTAAGTGTCTCATCGTCGCTGTAACGAATCCAGTCAACTTTTAAACAGAAGTTAATAAGCTTGTGTAAAATACTCTCATCCTCAACACTATACTCCATTGCCAACTGTTCATCCACCCACTTGACAACACCTTTGCTTCTAAGATCTCTAACAAGATTAGGAGTTGCTCCAAATGTCGCCATATTTAAAAACTTCACTGCCATCGCATCTGTTAAATTACTATCTTTTGGTATATAACTATCAGGATCTGAAACTAAATCTTTTTTAACCTCCACAACTCTTGTTAGCGTTGCACGATTACCAGCAGTGTCAGTTGCACTGTAAAGAAGTGTGTAGCTCCCCTCAACAGAACTATCAACACTTCCACTAACACTGACACTGAGTGTTCCATCTCTATCATCAACAGCAGTAGCTCCCGGATCAACAAATGTCTCACCAAGAGTTATACTCATGTAACTATCTCCATTGAGTTTAATTATAGGTGCTGTTGTATCTGCTGCTTCTATAACAGATACACTTCGAATAGTAATCGCTTCATTACCCGCCTTGTCAACTGCACGATAGGTAACACTATAACTATCAGAGACACTGTTCGTATCAACCCGCACAACTGTAGATAGAGTAACAATCCCATCTCTAGCATCGACGGCTGACGCACCAGGATCGACAAAAGAGCTCCCCTGCGTAATAATAAGAGGATTATCCCCTTTTAGAGTAATAAGGGGTGGTTCACTATCTAAACTTGCCACTACATTTACAACTCTCTGTGCTGTTGTACTGTTACCAGCCTTATCACTAACACTATAACTAAGAGTATAGGCTCCTTCATTATCTGTATCTATACTGCCACTAAGTGTAACTGATGATGTGATATCACCATCTCTGTCATCATAGGCACTATACCCTGCTTCACTGTAACTACTCCCTTTAAGTATATAAAGAGGATTCGAACCACTTAACTTTATTTCAGGGGCAACGGTATCTGCAGTTTGAGCATCAACAACTACAATCTCTCTACTGACTTGAGCTCTGTTGTTTGAACTGTCACTAACACTATAAACTATGCTATAGTTACCGAGTGTAGATGTCTCTACATTGCCTTGAGATATAACTCTATTTGTAATATTGCCATCAACATTATCTATAGCAACAGCTCCTAACTCTCTATACTCACCATTAAGTTCTACGGTAACTCTACTTGAACCAACTAAACTCATCTCTGGAGCAATAGTATCTATCAATGGAAGGACCTCTACTACTCTTGTTGCAGTAGAGATATTACCTGCTAAGTCAACTGCACTATACTTGAGTGTATACCTACCAAGTTTAGTCGTATCAACACTGCCTGTAACAGTAACAGAGAGATCTCCGTCAATGTCATCTACGGCTTTTACACCAGGATCGTTAAAAGGGGCGTTGAGAAAAATACGTAGCTGTGAACCACCATAAAGAACTATTAAAGGAGGTGTTGTATCACCACTCTTTTTACAGATATCTAAATACTCCTGCTCTTCAACTACAACAAAGTTCTCATCAGCACAATAGGATTGAAAACTTTGTAATATATGCTCTTTTGCACTCTCTTCATCTACAACGGTAACACCCTCTGTATTTAAGCCCTTCTCTCTAAGTGAGTTTACAAGCTCCTCAAAAAGCAGCGTTAAATTACTATCTTCTAAACGCTGAGGAGTAACACTCTCTAGCTCTTTTTTTAAAATTTTACTAATTTGTATCTTTGTATCATCAGGGGTCTCATCAAGTGTTAAAAGAAACTGTGCAACTTTTATATCTGTCTCCTGAATAACTGTTCTCTCTTTAGTCAGTTTTGATGCCTCTATACTTCTAACACTAACAGCTCCAACACGAAAGAGACACTCTCTACCAATTTCATATCGAAAGAGCCCTTCACTATCTGTAATACCTCTCTCATCTCCACAAATATACTCCAAGCCCTCAACACTGTCATCAATATAGGTACCAAGCCCTACTTTTACACTATCAGATGAGCTTCCTCCACTACAGGCACTTAACCCAAGAAGAGTCGCCACTGCAAATAGAAAACTCTTATATCTTTTCATCATACTACTCTCTCTAAACATATGCATACTTTCGTCCAAAACTTTCAAAATTGATCTTTTTTCTATTCCATAACATTGCAAGCTCTTCTTTGTTGGCTCCTGAAGGGTATTGGGTTGCATCTTTACAGTAATCAGCCCCTGCACTGCAACAGCCATTTTCCACCCCTCGCTCAATCAGGGCATAGTGATATGCCCAGTAGTGGCTCTGACTTCCAGCTACTAAATAATTAAAAGTTCTCTCAATATATGGGTTTGCCCCATTCTCATTTAAAAACTGTGTCAAATCACGAACATCTTGAACTTCGACCATACAACCAAGCTTCAAGGCCTCAATATCACCCTTAGCAGCATAAGGTAAAAGAGTATTTGAATATCTTGTTTCAAAATCATCTATAGCATAATCTCCCGGTCCCATTGCCCGTAAAACATCAGGATCATAATGTTTTTGCTCATTGGTATAATCATTGACATCTATATTGTAAAGAGCTACTAACTCCTCAACTGCAGTCATATGCTGTACTTCTGACCAGTGTCCAATATTATAAAAGAGTCGCAGATGAGGATAGAGGGTATAGACAACTTCAAATGCATCATGAGCCATCTTCTCTTCACTCCACATATGTGCAATTGAGTGGCGCTGTTCTTGAGTCAAAGGTGCAGGATCACTCAGATGATCTCGCCCATATGTTATGCTATACTCATTTGGACTCTTACAGTAGTCACTGCCAACTTCACAACAACCACCTGCTACACCCATCTTGATAAGCTCTCTATCAAATGCCCAGTGATGCCCCATAGCACCATCAATCAAATAGAGTATATTTTGAGTAACTTTATCACTTGGAGCAAAGAGCTCAAGATAGTTTTGCATTAGTGTAATTTTTTCTACACCAACTTTAACCATAACAAAAAGAGCATCTCTCTCTGACGCAAAACCTTCATTTAAAAGGGCATCATAGCGTGATTGCAAAGATGTAGAGGCAAAAGTTCCTGCCTCCATAGCGACTATCTTATCGTTAGTGTAGAGGAGTCTCTCATCTTCAAGATAGGAGAGATCAACATCATAAAGTTTTACAATCTCATTAACAACAGCTCTTCTGTTCGTTGCAGAAAAACTCCCCATAGTAACAAAGATATCTCTCTTGAACTTCTCACCAAAAGCTTTTGCCAAATCTGCTTTTAGTTTCTCATCCTGCCATATCTCAGAGATAGCTTTTTGCTGTGTCAGACTTAACAAACTCTCTCCATATGCCAAACTAGGCGTTACCATCAACGCACCTACACCGGCACCTGCATACTTTAAAAAATCTCTTCTTGACTTCACTGGGAGACCTCCATAATTGTCTCATTATGACACTTATTACAACTTACCTCTTCACCACTCTCAAAAGTAACACTTTTTTCAAGGACACCAATTTTAAACTCTCGTTTTATTGGTACTTTAGAGAGTTTACTCCCCTCTAAATCAGCTCCATGACAAGCTCTACAATCCTCTGTTGAATCTCTAAGAACTATTGTTCCATGCATATCTACCCACCGTTGGCCTGTCATATGCATTCCATGAGGCCCATTGGCTACAGTTACAGCTCCCTCATCATTGTGACAGACACTACACTCTCTGAGTGTACCTTTATAACCTTGAAGGTCAATATTTTGTTTATTCTCCTCCGGCAGTGCACTCGGATAGATGGCATGTTGTGCTCCATGACATGCAGCACATGAGACTCCTCCGTGTCCATTACTGAGCTTAAAGAGTTTATGAATATCTTCTGTATTACTCTTCTCTGTTGCAAATCTTTGATCGAGTGCATCACGTAAAGTACCCTTAGCAATATCTGTTACAGCTGTTGTATAACGAAGCCCCTCCTGATGGCAGGCTTGACAGTTTGGTTCATCACTCCAACCCTCTCTACCTGCAGTGGCAACTGCATCCATGCTGCCATGACAACTCTGACACTCAATATCTGTATTTTGTCCCATTACACCACGGAGACACTGTGTACTTTGGCCAGGATGACATGCATAGCAACTATCACGATTTGTACTGCTGCCTAAAAGATCACCATTTGAATCAGCTCTAAGTGCATGAGAAGCGTGTATCGCCTCTGTTAGAGGTTTTACTCCTGTAATTCCGCTCTTTTCAACTGCATTTGATTTATGACATGCAACACAGAGTATAGGTGTACCATCATCAACCGTTTTACTCAAGCCCTCTGTATTATAGAAAAATCCTTTAAGGCTTAAAGTAGCGTTATTATCCTTCACAGCATCAGGAAAATTTTGATCATGTTTTTGAAGTACATCTCTACGTGATGTATGACACTCCATACAGTCCATCTCATCACTTACAGGAAGTGTTGTCGATGTTTGGGCCAAAATATTTCCGCTCTTATCTTTTGCTACCACCTTAACAAGAGGGTAGTGTCCAGATGAACTATCATCATTAAATGGAAGTGTTGGAATTGCCTCGGCTATATAAAGATTCTCAAAAGAGCTGTAATCCATACTTTGAGGAGTCAAACTCTGTGTAGATTTTCCCTTAAGACCGATATCTTCTTCAACTGTCATGTTTATATCAGGAAAGAGCTTTGGAAGGTAGTCCCAAAAATTTGTCTTGCCTTTACTTGTGGTATTAATTGTCCCATCATCACCTCGCATCGCCTCATAAGTAACTTCTATCTCACCGTTGACTAGACGTGGAGATGTTCCTTTTCGTATCAATTGTGCTTTGAGTGTATTGTAGGGAGGAAGGAGGGAAAAGATAGAGTAATCACTCCCATCCATACAGTGCATGCCAAGTTCACTCCAGGCAAGAAGGGTATACTCTGTCTTTGGTGTAGTCACAAGAGGTTTTGCAGATGAGTAGACTCTTTGTGTCTCTATCCAATCCACAAGCAGTGTGGTATCAAGATTGATTAAATAACTCTGATCAACCCATGTCGCATTTACATCCGTTAAATAGAGCAACTCTTTTGGGTAACTCCCGAGAGTCTGCTTTAGATGTATAATAGCAGCAGCTTCACTCACTGCTTCGTAACTTTGTCTACCAAGTGCACTATTGAGATTTTGAATAAAGAGTTCTCTTTGTTTATCATCTTGCGGTAGTTGTACTACTTGTAAAGAGAGAAGCTTCTCTAAGACCTCATTATCGAGTTCTAAAACTGTACTATAGAGATGGTTTTTATCAAGAGATTGTAAAAGAGCTGCAACCTTTGCATCACTCTCATATATATAGGCTCCATCTAAAAGACTCTTTGTTGTGATAGTACGCAGAGTCATATCTCCTATATGGAAACGACAAATATCACCTTTTTTAAAGAAAAATGCTCCCTCTGCGTCAGTAACTCCACTATGTGAATCACAACTATAGGGAAGATTAACAACCGCATCATCTACATAGTAAGCTTTTGAAAGAGCACCATTGGCATCTACATCCACACTATTACCACACCCAAATAAAAAAACAGTAAAAGCAACAAAAACAGCAGCCTTTACTCTTATATCTATGCCCACTTCACAACCCCTTTTACTACCCCATCAAGCAATTAAATATTAATATTATATCACTTCTTTATTAAAAGCTCTAAACTCAAACTATGTGTCTCATCTGGTTTCAAAACTCTATAGTCACCAAAAGCATTTGCACTCTCTATGCAGACAAACTCTCTATAGGCATCATCTCGCATGCCAGAGATTCTTTTTGCCTTATCTATCCAAGGGTTCCAGACGATGGCAGAAGCAGAGCCTTTTGTCTTGAGAAGAAGCTCTTTTTGGCTATCTTTTAAGATGATATCTCTATCGACTCCCTCATAGACCCTATCTATCTCTCTATCGATTTTAATAGCACTCTTCTCAAGTCCTTTTTTCTCTTCAAGTGCATCAAAATATGTTCTGTTTTCCAAACCGTATATCGTTACATTTTTTATATCTGATACTAAAAAGTATGAGTGAAAGGCTTGTGTAATCATAAAGGCATCACTATCTCTATTTGTTGTTTTCATACCTATTTTTAAATTTTCACCTAGCTCAAAAACAATATCAAGCTCAAAGCTCTTATCCCATATTTTCCGTGTTTTTGAACTATCTTTAAGACGCATATGAACAATTGTTAACTCACTGTTTAGCTCATCAATTGCTACTAGTTCAAACATCTCCGTTCGTGCAAACCCATGTTGTGTGAGCGTTTTATCAAGGGAGCCAAAACGGGGCCAACAGAGTGGAATACCTCCACGAATAGCCACACCCTCTCTAAATTCAGCAACATCACTCAACCATAAAAGCTCATTGAACTCAAATATATGAGCACCCTGAAGTGCTATTTTGGCATGCATTACATCATTAGTGAGCTCAAGATACTCCAAACCCTCATCAAACTTTTTGATAGTGTACATTACAGAGTCCAAGATCTCATTTTATGCCCTTTGAGTGCATAGAGAAATATTATGCCGTAACAGATAACTCCATAAAGATATGCCTCTTGCATACTCCCTAGAGTTTGCGCTATACGACCAAATGCAAGTGGAAGCAGTGCCCCTCCGGCTATGGACATAATAAGCAGTGCACTCCCTTTTGGAGTATGTTTTCCAAGCCCCTCGAGTGCAAGAGGCCAGATTGTCGGCCATACAAGAGCATTTGCCAAACCAAGAAGTGCCACAAATGTTATAGAGTCAGGAAGCGTCATAATGCCACTCCATCCCCATAAAATCTCTGAGATAGTATGCTCCGTAGTTGAGCCGTAAGTCACTCCAAAGAGTA
>Ga0256843_1003215_pt1 | contig 11466 bp, 15 predicted proteins | sample AlvinellametaG_FD_191572 | JGI IMG/M metagenome (GOLD analysis project Ga0256843, IMG submission 191572) | Pompeii worm associated microbial communities from hydrothermal vent at the East Pacific Rise, Pacific Ocean - Alvinella | ecosystem: Host-associated > Annelida > Integument > Unclassified ... | reverse complement strand
GAAAATGCCAATAGAGAACCTTTTGAAAAGGTTGCAAGTAGAGCTATTACTAAATTTCATTTTCCAAGACAGAGAAAAAAACCTCATAGAGCATTGAGTGATTTCTTTAGGCATGATAGACATGATATTATAGCCCTCACTTGTGTAAGTGCAGGAGAGAAGTTTTCAAAGTATGAAAAAGAGCTATATGATGCAGGGAAATATGTAGAATATAATATGGTACATGGTTTTTCAGTAGAGTTAGCCGAAGCACTTGCTGAAATGACACATAAACAGATAAGAATGGATTTAAATATTTTAAGAGATGATGAGGGTGCAACACTAAATGATATAAGAAGAAACCGTTATAGAGGAGCAAGATATTCATTTGGTTATCCTGCTTGTCCAGATTTGGAACTAAATAGAGAACTATTTGACATTCTAAAACCCGAAGAGTTTGGTATAGTTTTGAGTGAAACTTATCAGATACACCCAGAACAAAGTACCACAGCTTTAGTAGTTCATCACCCTAAAGCTAATTACTTTGCTATATAAAATAAAAGAAGGTAAAGGAGAAAGAATTAATCCTCTCCTTTTGCACCTTTTTCTATCATAGATTCCATTGCTTCTTGCACCTCTTTTGCATATTGTAGCAATTCAGGAGGTAGTGTATATCCACCATGTATCATCATATTTAAATCCATAGTATATAACCAAATATCTCCTTTATCATCTTCTACTATTCCTACTCTACAAGGCATAAATCCTATAAATTCACCAGAGAAATTTAAGAATTTATCTGCTATTGATGGAGAACAGTATGAACGGATATGTGTATATTTTCCACCATCTTTCATAAATTTACCATCTCTTGGCATAGTTTTTTCATCAACTTTTGCCAATCCGTGTTCTTCTCCTATCTCATCCATAATCTCTATGGCATTTTCTATTGCTTCTTCTTTTGTTGAGTCCTCTGGAATAACAAGTTTCCTTTTGATAATCATACCCTTTGCTGGGTCACCTGTTGTTAAAACCTTATCAGCCATATCCATATATAAGCCTAAAGCCTTTGAGTCCATTTTACTAAGACCTGAACCGTACTTAACCAAAATTACAAGAAGTGCAATCACAACAATAGCACCAATTAAGGTTAGAATCTTTTTAAGTAAATTCATGTACTTCCTTTGATTTGAATTATTTTATTACATATTATAGGTAACCAAATTATAGAATTAGATTAATTTTGTTTATAATCCTATTTAAAATATAAAAATGATATAAAATCAACAATTATATACTAATCTTTTTAGTTTTTTTAATAAATAAACAAGAAGGTTTTTATAAATTAAATTGAACTCCCAAAAAATTAGGATTACTATTTACATAAATAACTATTTATAATATAATACGACAAAAATATCGCCCTAATAAATAACATAAATAGTTTATTTTTAACATAAAAGGAATTATAGGAATATGAAAAAGAGTACAAAAATACTTATATATGGTATATTAGCCTCTATATTATATATATTAATATGTCTTTATGTACATAATATAGATAAGATAAAAAAAGAATCGTCTCTATTGCATAATAATAGTAATATTATAAATAATAGTCCAAATATAAAAAAAGAGAATAGAGAAAATATAGAAAAAAAACCTTTAATAAAATCTGTAAAAGCTGACCCAAAACCAAAAGATAAAGATAGTACTCAAAAAAAATCTATATTAGAATATAAAATAGAAAATGGAGTAATTACCATAGCAGGAAATATGCCTATATTGGATAATGAAGATAAATTAAAAAAGAGTATGATGAGGTTATGTAGTGAGGAGTATTGTGATAGAACGATTGTCTTTTCAGCAGATAGGGAGATGCCAAAGTGGAAAGATTTTGCTAGAGAGGTTATCGATTTTTTTTATGAAGAGAATCTTACAGATGCCTCATTTGAAGCAGATGAATATGGTAATATAGATATTAGTGGCGAGTTGTTGACAAAAAGGTCTCAAAATAGAATAAATGAGATTATTAGAAATAGTCATTTGGCAAATATCCATAATAATACTCATCTAAAACTTCTAAGATTGGAAAATTTAAATAAAAGAGATGCTCTTGATAAGAGAGTAGATAAAAAAGTAGATATTAATAAAACTGCATCTCAAGTAGTACAAAATGACCCTCAAATAGCTAAAGCCCAAGAGCAAATTTCTGAGCTTTTAATAAAGAAAAAAATTCATTTTTATAGAAATAGAGCAAGAATAACTTATAGTGGAAAAAGAGTTCTAAATGAAATTATTAGAATTATAAAAGATATTCCAGATATTAAAGTGACTGTAAAAGGTTATACTGATGCTAGTGGTAGGAGAGATATTAATCAGTGGATAAGCTCAGAGAGAGCAAAAAGCGTCAAAAACTATCTAGGAAGTCATGGTATCAATCCACGAGATATAATAGCTCAAGGTTTTGGGGAGGATAATTTACTCTATCCAGATAAACCATATAGTCCATTAAATAGAAGAGTTGAAATTGAAATAGAAAGGAAATAAAATATGTTAGAATTAATTACTCAAATGGCTCTATGTCTAGTAGTAGCACTTTTGATTGGTTTTCTGATTGGTTGGCTTTTTGCCAAGGCTTTAATATCTGAAGATTGCAATATAGATTATGATGAGTTAACACTTCAAGAGGATGAACACAATAGAGAAGTAAAAGAGTTACAGTTGAGATTTGATAATCTAAAAAAGGCTTTAGAGAAGCAGGAAAAGAAAAACAAAGAGCTAAAATCTGAACTAATGAAAAAGATGATTTTACTTCAAGAAAAAGAGAAAGAGTTAAAAGAGTTTGAGAGAGTTTTAGTAAAAGCAGAAGAGACTATGGATAGCCTCAAAAAGAAGTGTAAAGATAATAATATCTAATTATCTTTACGCTATGGCTAATTCTCTTTTTTCTTCTAAAAGAGATATTATTTTTTTGTTGCCAATCTGTTTGGCAAGAGAGAGAGCATCTAAATTGGGTGCTACTTTTTTACTGATATTATGTTTTAATAATAGCTTCACATCTTGAACTTTTTGGTATTTTATAGCCCAATAGAGTGCATTTCTATAAAATTTATCTCTTGTATTTAGGTTTGGTTTCTCAAAAAAAGTCTTTTTCTCTTTTATTCTATCTTTTATTAATTTTATTAGAAATAGACCGTTAAAATTATATTCCATTAATTGATTCCTTATAAAAAATTTAATAATATATTATAATTTATTTTCGTAAAAATAGCTTAAATATAACAAAAAAGTATAAATATTAACCTAGTGCTTGTTTTAAGTCATCAATTAAATCTTGTGTATCTTCTAATCCTATACTTAGTCTAATTAGTCCAGCAGGTACTCCAGCATCTATAAGCTCTTGGGCTGATAGCTGTTGATGAGTTGTACTTGCAGGGTGGGTTATAATCGATTTGCTATCTCCTATATTTACAACTACTTTAAATATCTTTGTATTATCTGCTATCTTTTTAGCTTCTTCAAGAGAATCAACTTCAAATGATAAAAGTCCACTTTGTCCTTTTGGAAAATATTTTTGAGCCAATTTATAGTTTTTATTTGATTTTAACCCTGGGTAGTTGACTCTTTTTACTTTTGGATGAGACTCAAGAAATTGAGCTATAGCCAATGCTGAAGAGGAGTGTTGTTTCATTCTAAGAGGAAGTGTCTCTAGACCTTGAATATATAACCATGAGTTAAAAGGACTAGGAGTTGCACCCAAATCTCTAAGCAGTGCCAATCTAACTCTTAGAGTAAATGGAGGTAAATCTAAATCGGTATAGATTAATCCATGATAACTCTCATCTGGTGTATTAAAATGATTGTATCTTGAGTTATTTTTGATTTTTTCTACCAAATTTTTTCTCTCTACTATAATACCACCAATAGCAAGTCCTTGTCCTGTGGTATATTTACTTGCACTATGGACTACTATATCACAGCCAAAGTTTAGAGGTTTACAAAGTATTGGTGTAGCTACTGTATTATCTACACAAGTTAGTATATTATATTTATTTGCAATAGAAGTAATAGCTTCAATATCAGCTACATCTATACTTGGATTTGTAATACTCTCAAATAGTATAAGTTTGGTTTTTTCATCTATTAGATTTTCTATCTCTTTTGGGTTATTTACATCAAAATATCTGCTCTCTATTCCAAATCTTTTGATAGTGTGTCCTGTTAGAGTGGTTGTCCCTCCATAGACTTGCTTTGCTACTATAATATTGTCTCCAGCCTCTGCCACATTGGCAATAGCATAAAAAATAGCACTCATTCCTGAAGCTGTTCCTACTCCTGCTTCGCCATTTTCTAAAGCACTAAATCTCTTTTCAAAAATATCTGTTGTTGGATTCATTAGTCTTGTATAGATATTTCCCAACTCTTTTAGTTCAAAGAGATTTGCAGCGTGATTGGTATCTCTAAATTCATAAGCTGTTGATTGATATATAGGTACAGCCATGGTAGCTTGTGTATCTTTTTGGTATCCTGCATGGATAGCTACGGTTTGTTCTCTCATATGTTATCCTTTATTATAATTTGGGATTATACCTATAATTTCCATTCAAGAGATTTAATTTTTACTTTTCTATTTTCAAAAGGTTCTATAATAGCTTGAATCTCTGATAACTTTTTTTGTAAGGGAAAGCCTATTCTTGAATTTTTTGCTGTGCTTTCTAAGATATAATATTTAACTCCATTGACATAAAGTCCCTTTACAAGATGGCGTAAGTGAACATCATCCAATCTAACAATTACAAAAATATGTTTAGGAACAAGTACAAAATAGCTCTCCAATCCCAACTCATGAAGCATAGAGATTAAAAGATTACTTTTGTCATCACAATCTCCAAAGTTTTTGATTATAGTCTCTTTGGGAGTTTTGGCTTGAAAGTTATTGACTTTATAGGGAATATTGGTAACATAATCCAAGATTGATTGAACTTTGCATATATCACTTTTGCAGTGTTTTGTGAGAATTTTTGTGAGGTCTTTTATATATTTTGCATCTGTTGTGCTATTGATATAGATTCCAGTATTTGTACTAATTTCTCTTCTGTTTACTATCTCAATAGCTTTTATAAAAATATATACAAAATAGATTATAAAGCTAACTAATATAGTTTGTATAACTACTTTAGTTAGTCTATTTTGCATCTTTTATATATGAAAGTCGGCGTTTGCTAATGCAATGCAATCAATCTCAACCAAAACATTTTTCGGTAGAGTTTTTACAGCAACTGTACTTCTTGCAGGTTTATGCAATCCAAAGTAGTGTGAATAAACCTCATTCATTTTTAAAAAATCATCCATATTTGCAAGATAAACTGTGGTTTTTATGACATCATTAAAATGTGCTCCACCAGCTTCGAGTACATAGAATAGATTTTTTAGAACTTGATGAGTTTGATTTACTATATCATCAGCTACGATAATTCCATTTTCATCCATTGGAATTTGTCCTGATGTATAGATTAACCCATTTGCTACAATTGCTTGTGAGTATGGACCAATTGCTTCTGGTGCTTGATTAGTTTCGACGAATCTCATATTTTGTTATCCTTTTTAGTGCTATTTTTCTTCATAAAAGACATAATTAGTTGAGTAATCAGAAAACTCAAAATATACTTTTTCTTCCCCTTTGTCTCTTTTTCCATTCAGGTTTTTGTCGTTGTAACCATAACCAAATCTATATGGTCTATCTTTACCGTTATCAGTTCCAGTAGCTGTTGTTAGTTTGTCTATGTCCATAAATCTTTTTACAAGTTTATCTCCATCATAAATCTCTAACACACCATTGGTTCCTGTCCAGTTTTGAATAGAACGACTAAGTTTATTTTGTGTCTCTTGAGTACAACCACCCAATAATAGTATAAAAGCAATTAAAATAGATAGTTTTAATTTCATAGTAGTAATCCTTTTTTAAATAGATGCGATATTTTAACACATTAATATTAATTATTAAGTTGGCATTCCAAATTTTTGAGTAATTAATTCACCATTTTTGTCAAAATAGAGATAATACAATTTATCTTTTGTAATAGGTAGATTGACTAAATATCTAAGTGCCAAATTTGCTTGAAGAGAGGCTATATGCATAACCATTGGAGCTGTAATGCCTTTTGGTTGATTTTTAGTAGTACCAAAAATTTGAAATGAAGCCTTATCAAAAAAGCAGACTTGACCATTAAACTCTTCTACACTTCCATATATCCATGGAATATTATTCTCTTTTGCATATTTATCTATCTCTTCTCTTGTTTCTAGATTATCAGTAGCATCAAGTAGCAAATCATATTGTTGATTGAGTTTTGCAAATTCTCTAAAGTCAGTACTATAAGCTTTGATTTGGATAAATGGATTTTTTGATTTTATTAAATTGGCTACTATTTTTGCCTTTGGTTGGTTTTCATCTTTTAGCTCAAATGCTATTTGTCTGTGGATATTGTGTAAGCTTACAGTATCAAAATCGACTATATCTATATATCCAACTCCAGAAGTTCCAAGTGCTAAAGAGAGAGAAGAACCCAGTCCTCCAGCACCTATTATGGCTATTTTTTTACTCTCAAGAGACTCTTGTCTCTCTTTGCCCCATAGTTGAATCTGTCTTTTAAAATAATCTTCTGCTTTTATCATAATGAAAGTGTACCCAAAAATAGGTATAATTTCGCAAATATAATTTCAGCAGAGAGTAAAATGGAAAAAAGAGTTAGAGTATTGATTGATTGTCCAGACCAAAAAGGGTTGGTTTATCATATTTCAAAAGTTTTTTATGATAGGGATTTAAATATAGAAAACAATCGTGAGTTTGTCGATAAGCAAGAGGGTAGATTTTTTATGAGAACAGTTGTTACAGGCAATTTTGAGATAGAAGAGCTAGAAAAAGAGTTAAAAGAGGTTATTCCATCTAATGCAAACTTGCAAGTTATAGAGCCAAAGAGAAAAAAGATAGTTATTCTTGCTACAAAAGAGTCTCATGCTCTTGGAGATATACTTATTAGACATGAGGCAGGAGAGTTGGACGCTGATATAGAAGCAGTTATAGCCAATCATAATATATTGGAGAGTTTAGTAAAGAGATTTGATATACCATTTTTTTGTATTAGTGCAGAGGGTTTAAATAGAAAAGAGCATGAAGAGAGAGTTAGAGAGGTTATTGATAGATATGATTTTGATTATATTGTATTGGCTAAATATATGAGAATATTAACTCCAGATTTTGTATCAGCATATAATAAAAGGATTATAAATATACACCACTCATTTCTCCCAGCCTTTATAGGTGCAAACCCATATAAACAAGCTCATAAAAGGGGAGTTAAGATTATTGGAGCTACTGCTCATTTTGTAACAGATGATTTGGATGAGGGCCCAATTATAGCCCAAGATGTAATTCCTGTAAATCATAGATTTGAGTGGCAAGATATGCAAAAAGCAGGTAGAGATGTAGAAAAGATAGTTCTCTCTAGAGCATTAAATTTAGTTTTAAATGATAGAGTTTTTATCTATGGTAATAAAACTATAATTTTTTAGTAGTATAATTTTTAAAATAGAATAAGGATAAGAAGTGTTATTTACAGATAAAAGTATTGATAAGGAAAAGAGGGACTAATGCAATTATTAAAAATTTTTTTGGCTATTATATTTATTCAGATAGTGACAGCTTCTCTTGTTTTGCTTTTTCCACCAGATTTGACTGTCATTGGAATTTCAAGATTGGCTGTACCTCTTTTTTTTATAGCTCTAATGGCTTCATTTTGGTTTAGCTCTCTATTTTCTTATTTCAATAAAGATACAGAAGAGAAAATCAAGAGAAAGTTTGAAAAAGAGAAAGAGAAAATCAAACAAGAGTTTGCTAATGAGAGAGAAAAGATAAAAGTTAATGCAGAAAAAGAGAAGATAAAAGTACTAAAAGAGGCTCAAAAAAATATTACTAATGAAGTTAGTAAAACTCAAGCAAAAGCTAATTTTAAAGTAGGTTTATCTATAGCAGGAGTTATTGGAGTAGGGGGACTCTTTATCTTTGCACAAATGATAACAGCAGGGCTTTTGGCTTTAACAACTGCTGGTGGTGCATTGGGTGGATACTATTATAGAGGTAGAAGAATAGAAAACAAAAAGAGATTAGAAGAGCTTGAGATTATTGATGCAAAAGTTATAGAACATAAGAAAAAATAGAAATTTATTTACAATAACTCTTAAGTCCAAAAAGGTATAATCAAACTAAAATAAATTAAAGGGTTATATATATGACAAAAAAGAAAGCTTTTAGAGTATTGAGTATGATTTACATTATCTCACTAGGTGGGATACTGGGAGCTACTATTTATGCTGGGGCTGTGGTAGCACCAAATATTTTTCACTCTGAATTACTTTTGGGTAAAGAGATACTATCTCAATATCAAGAGGGTATTATTATGACGGCAAATTTTGAAAAATTGGGAGTTGTTGTAAATATTTTGGTTTTCTTTGTACTCTTTTATGAGAGTATAAAATGGAAAAATTTTGAGAGTGATAGATGGGTACTTATATCTGCTTTTTTATTTATTAGTAGTGGTTTGCTTTTTAGTAGTTTTTATATTCCAAGTATTATAGAGATGCAACTTCAAGGTGAAGCAGTGACAGCAAGTGAAACATTTAAAAATATGCACTTTGCAAGTGAGCTTGACTTTAAACTTTTTGCTTTTGCCACACTGGCTCTATTGATACTAAATCTAAAAAAGGCACTAAGATAAATGAAACCAAAAATGGAGTTTGATTTACAGCACCCTATTATAGAGATAAAACATCTAAAAAAGGTTTTTGGAACAAAAGAGGTGTTAAAAGATGTCAATCTAATTTTTCCAAAAGGTTCAACTACTGTTATTTTGGGTCTTTCTGGTGGAGGAAAATCGACAATTATTAAGCATATTGTAGGTTTAATGAAGCCAACAGCTGGTGAAATTTTTGTAAAAGGTTTAAATGTAGTTACATGTTCAGAAAAGGAGCTGAGAGGTGTTAGAAAAAATATAGGTTATCTATTTCAAGATGGAGCTATGTTTGATAGTATGAATATCTTTGATAATGTGGCTTTTCCTCTCAGAGAGCATTTTAAGTTATCAGAAAAAGAGATAGAAGAGAGAGTTTTGGAGATGCTCTCTATGACAGGACTTGATGCCAAAAGGGTTGCCAAACTTGCACCAAATGAGCTAAGTGGTGGAATGAGAAAAAGAGCAGGTTTGGCAAGGGCTATTATTATGCAACCAGAGATTATTTTGTATGATGAACCAACAAGTGGACTTGACCCAATTACAAGTGATTTGATTACTCAACTTATTTTAAAACTTCAAAGAGAGCTTGGTGTTACTTCTGTTTTGATTACTCATGATATGAAAGAGAGTTTTAAAGCTGCTGATTTTTTGGCATTTTTGTATGATGGTAGGATTTTGGAATGGGCAGATAATGAGAGTTTTAGAAATACTACCAATCCATATGTAAGACAGCTTATAGAGGGTAGAAGTGAAGGCCCTATAAAATTTAATTGATGGAAATTCCCTATGAGCAAAGAGATATTAACTCATCCATTTGAGCCAATAGTTTTTAATGATAGTGAGATTTTGATACTTGGTTCGTTTCCTTCTATTGATTCATTTAAAAATTCTTTTTATTATGGACACAAAAGAAATCAGTTTTGGAAAATACTATCAGCCATTACTGGGTATCCAGTAAATAATAGAGACCAAAAGATATGGCTTTTGAAAAGATTTAAAATTGCTCTTTGGGATATGGTAAAAAGTTGTAATAGAGAGAATTCTCTAGATAGCTCTTTAGAAGATATAGAGGTTAATAATATAGCTTTTTTTCTAGAAGAGCATCCCTCTATAAAAAAAGTTGCTTTTACTGGGAGATTGGCTGAGAGATTATATAAACTTCATTTTGATTATTTGGATATAGAAACTCTTTATCTGCCTTCTCCTTCAAGTGCTTATGCTAAAATGTCAATTCAAAAAAAAATTGATATTTATAGTAAACTGTTAGGAATAAAAAAGTAATGGCGATTTGGGCAATAGGGGATATACAAGGGTGTTATGATTCATTTAGGGAACTTTTAAAAAAAATAGAATTTAATGAAAAAAAAGATACTTTATGGATAGCTGGAGATTTAGTAAATCGTGGTGATAAATCTTTGGAGGTTTTGGAGTATTTATACTCTATAAAAAGTTCTATAAAAGTAGTACTTGGTAACCATGATATAGCTCTGATTGCATCTTATTATGGTATAAAAAAGCCAAATAACACTATTTTGCCTATTATCAAATCTCCACACTCCAAAAAGTTAATTAATTGGTTGAGGTCTCAACCGTTTTTGGTATGGGATTTTAAATTGAATTTTATGATGTCTCATGCTGGTATATCTCCTCAATTTGATTTTGGAATGGCTGTGAGATATGCCTCTAGAATAGAGAAAAAACTACAATCAAAAAATGCTAAATCTTGGTTAAAAGATATATTTAATACTAAAAGTATGGAGATTTTTGATAAAAATGCATCACCTATCAATATAGATAAATATATATTGGACTCATTTACAAGAATGAGATTTTGTAGAGCAAAAGATGGTAGGTTAGATTTTGAACAAAAAGGTAAACCAAAACACTCAAAGGTTGTTTATAAAGATTTAGTTCCATGGTTTGAGTGTCCTTCTCGCCGAAGTACTACTTTGAGAGTTATATTTGGACATTGGTCAACTTTGGGTTATTGGTATGATGGTAATGTATTGTGTTTGGATACTGGTTGCCTTTGGGGTAGAGAGCTAAGTGCTGTTAGAATAGATAAAAAGAGTCTAAAGTTAGTACAAGTAAAGTGCAAAAAAGGATTGAAAATTGAAGTTTAGCGATTATATGAATGAGTGGCTATATGGAGAGGGAGGATATTATCAGAATTTTAAATCCATTGGTAAATCAGGAGATTTTTATACAGCAGTAAGTAGTAGCTCTTTTTTTGGAGCATCTATTGCAAACTATTTTTATTCTCTAATCCAAAAAGAGAGCTTCAAAAGAGATGGTTGGCTCATTGAAATAGGGGCTCATCAGGGTTATCTTATTTGTGATATGATTCAGTGGCTATATACTTTAGACCCAACACTAATTAAAACTTTAAAATTTGGGATTGTAGAGAGATTTGATGAGGTAAAAAAGGCTCAATTAGATTATATTTATAGTAGATTTGGAGATGATATTACAATTACCCATTTTGATAATATAGACAAAGTAGAAGTAGATTATGCCTTCTTTGTGGCAAATGAGATATTTGATGCATTTCCTTGTGAGCTTATTAAGGATAAAGAACAAGCATTTGTCAAAAATCATAATATAATTTGGCAAGAAGCCGACCCAAAACTTTTGGAATTTGCATCAAAACATAGACAGGTAAAAGGAGAAATTGCCGTAGGTTATGAAGAGTTCG
>Ga0256843_1003214_pt1 | contig 11468 bp, 8 predicted proteins | sample AlvinellametaG_FD_191572 | JGI IMG/M metagenome (GOLD analysis project Ga0256843, IMG submission 191572) | Pompeii worm associated microbial communities from hydrothermal vent at the East Pacific Rise, Pacific Ocean - Alvinella | ecosystem: Host-associated > Annelida > Integument > Unclassified ... | reverse complement strand
GAGTGCTACAACTAAGATATGATCATATTTTGGGTTTGCACGTATAATTCGTGTTGCTTCAAAACCATCTACTCTTGGCATATGTGCGTCCATTAAAATCATTAAAAAGTCATCATTCTCTTCTAAAATATCGAGTGCTTCTTGTCCATCATTTGCTATGGTAATTTCAATACCACTTCCTGCTAAAAGACCCGTAAGTACTTTCTGGTTAATAAGGTTATCTTCAGCAATTAAAATTTTCACACCTGAAAACTCACTAAAGTGCTGTTTTGTAATCTTTCCATGTTCAGGTACTTCTCGTTTTGCAAGAGTTTTTTGTGATATCTCTTGACTTGAAGTTATCTCTTCTTCACTTACTGCTTCTCCAAAGTCTCCTTCTTCAGAACCTTGTAAGTTGTCATTGTACTGATTATCTACAACAGTGGAGAGCTTTTGGGGTTTTTCTTCAACTATTTCTGTTTCTTGTTCCTCTTTTTGTATTTCAGGAACCTCTTGTGTTATAGGAGCTTTTTTAGTTTCCGTATCTTTACCAAGTGCCTCACGTGCTTTAGTGTTTTTAGGAGTATGAGAGTTACTACGAACCTCTTTTTTCATTTTATCTGATTTATCAGCCTTAGCTTTTTGCGTAATAAAATAGATAATGGTTAGTAAAAGAACGAGTGCCGCCCCACCAAAAATAAAATATACAGGATCGTTAAACATAATTGCCTACTTTTTTTATTTATGATACCCTATATAAATTTAAATGTAAATTATTTGTTATATAACTTAATGTATAATTTGTATAAATTAATCATTAAGGTCTTTTGTGCAAAATATTCCCCATGTTCCCGTACTTTACCGTGAAGTTGTTGATGTATTCTCAGATATTGAGGATGGAATCATTATAGACTGTACTATGGGCTATGGTGGGCACTCCTCGATGATACTTGATGCCAATCCAAATATAAAACTGATAGCGATTGATCAAGATCAAACTGCTATTGATTTCTCAACTCAGAGATTAGCAAAGTATGGTGATAGAGTGAGTATAAAAAAAGGACGTTTCTCAAATGTTATAAAAGAGATACTTAAAGAAGTTAGTGCCTCAGAGATAAAAGGTTTACTTGCAGATATAGGTGTCTCCTCTTTACAACTAGATCAAAAAGAGAGAGGTTTCTCTTATGAGAGTGAAACTCTTGATATGCGTATGGATAAGGAGGCTCCTCTTGATGCTTCAACAGTTGTCAATGAGTACTCAAAAGAGGAGTTAGAGCATATACTTTTAGAGTATGGTGAGCTTAGAAACTATAAAAAAATAGCAAATACCATAGTGCAAAACAGACCTTTTCACTCTGCAAAAGAGTTGAGTGATAAACTCAAACATGATATGCCAAGAGGTAAGAAGATACATCCTGCAACGCTCTTAATGCAAGCGATTCGTATAGAGGTAAATGATGAGTTAGGTGAGTTAAAGTCACTTTTGAACTCTCTTTCTGAGGCTGGACTACAAGAAGCACGTATAGCTATTATCTCTTTTCACTCTCTTGAAGATAGAATTGTAAAGCAAGAGTTTACTAGGTGGAGTAAGTCTTGTATATGTCCATCTGAAGCTTTTCGATGTGAGTGTGGTAACAATCATTCACTTGGTAAAGTGATAACAAAAAAACCATTGATGGCACAAGAGGATGAACTTAAAGAGAATATTCGTAGTCGAAGTGCTAAAATGAGAGTTTTTCAAATGGGAAAAAGATGAAAGAAAAAACAGAACTTTTAGAAGAAGTGGATGTCATTTTACTTCCTAAAAGAAAGTTAGATTTTAATTACTTCTTATATATACTCCTTACTTTAAGTTTTATAGCTATGTTTGCTTTTCCAAAAGTTTATATTACAGAACAGATTTACTTTAAAAGTAGAGATATAGCAAAACTAAAACGAGAGTATGAGACCCTCAAAGAGGAAAACAAAATAATTAGTGCATCAGTAGAATCCATAAAATTTAAAAACCAAATACTTGACACACTCTTTTAGGATAAAAAATGATACGTAAATTTATACAATTTTCCATAGAGAAGCCTCTCCTTAATCATATACTTTTAATTTTTATATTGATGCTCTCTATTTTTGCATATATAAACATTCCAAAAGAGATTTTCCCTCCTACACAACTTGATAAGATTACAATTAAAGGTGGTTATATAGGGACATCTGCTGATGTTCTTGATAAAATGGTTGTCAAAACCATTGAGGATGACTTACAAAATATAAATGAACTCGAAGAGATAAAAACGAGTATAAAAAATGGTTCATTTAGTATAAGTGCGGATATAAAAACAGGTTCTGACAATACCAATGTACTGAATGATGTAAAAGATGTTGTTGCCTCTGTAAAAAAAGATTTGCCAGCTGATATGAATGAGCCTGTGGCAAAGATTAAGACACACTCTTTTCCTCTTGTTCTTATTGCTATATCAGGAGATATTAGTAAAAGTGAACTGTTAGACAAAGCACAAGAACTGAAAAGTAAGCTGAGTATGTATAAAGAGTTGAGTGACATTACGATTCGTGGTGATGCAGATGAAGAGTTAGATATAGTTCTTGATACACAAAAGATAAAAGCCTATGGATTAAAACCATCATTAGTAGTCAATGCTATACGTAACATCAGCTCCATTTTTCCTATTGGAACGATAAAAGAGAAAGCACATCACCTCTATATATCTACATATAATGGAGAAAAAACGAAAGAGGATGTTGCAAACACTATTATTCGAGTGGGTAACTCAAAAGTTCGTATTGGTGATATAGCAGATGTCGCATTTAAACTCAGTGATGAGATAGAGCTTTCTCACTACAACGGAGTGAGAAATATCTCTTTGAATGTTGCAAAAAGTAAGGATGGAAATGCTATCTCTCTTGTACGAGAGATTCGAAAGATGCTCAAAGAGGAGAAGTTAAAACATCCAAATATAAACTATAGTATTTATACTGATACTTCTATATGGATTAAAAATCGTCTCAATACTGTTTTTTCAAATATAGCTTTTGGTCTTATGCTTGTCTTTTTAGCGATGCTTATCTTTATAAACCGTGGGATTGCGGTTGTTGTTGCTATTGGGATTCCTGTGAGTTTTATGATAGGTCTTATAGCAACAGAGATTATGGGTGATAGTATGAATATGCTTTCACTTTTAGGTGCTCTTATAGCACTTGGAATGCTTGTTGATGAGGCTATTGTTGTGGCTGAAAATATTTACAGGCATTTAGAAGAGGGAATGGAGAGAAAAGAGGCGGCTATAACTGGTGCAGTTGAGATGTTTCCTGCGGTTCTTACAGCAACACTGACTACAGTTTTTGCCTTTTTACCTATGCTTTTAATGACGGGTGATATGGGGATGTTTATAAAAATCATTCCTATAATGATTACTGTTTTACTTTTATCATCTCTATTTGAAGCATTTTACTTTTTACCACTGCATGCGTATGACTTTTTAAAAGTCTCAAAAGAGGAGAGTTTTACTAAAAAGTTTTGGGCAAAAATGTATGTTTTATATAGTCGAGTCTTACACTTTTTGTTTCGAAGTCGTTACATCTCTTTAGTTGTTATAGTTGTCGGTATCTTGGGATCAACATATTATATGGCAAAAAATTCAAAGTTTCAACTCTTCCCTGATTTTGATACAACACAGGTTTATGTGTACGGAAAAGTTAACATAAATAATGAACTCGAAGACACAGAAAAATTTGTGACTACATTAGAACAGAGACTACTTAAAAATCTTGATAAAGATAATGTTTCATCTATTACTTCAGTTATAGGTTTTAAGATGGATTCTAAAAATCGAGCAGAATTAGGTGAAAATATGTTTCATATCTTCATAGATTTAAATGAACATACTCCTGTAAACTTTTTTGATAAGTATATAAGTCCTATTTTATCAGTTGAGAGTGATACGGGTGATAAGATAAGAAAAGATGATGCAAAGGTTATTGCTGAACATATTAAAAAACTTCTTAAAGATATGTACTCTTTAAAAGATAAAGAGAATCATCTTGTTTTTGAAGAGTTAGTTGTTAAGGTTCCTGGTGCCGGTGTTGTCGCAAATGATGTAGAGATTGCTTTAAGCTCTAAAGAGTCTAAGGATGTGGTTCCTTCATTGAAATACATAGAGAGCAAACTCAAAAATATAGAGGGTGTCTTTAACGTATCTGATGATGCAAACTTAGGAGAAAAAGAGCTTAAACTAAGAGTCAATAGCTATGGACAAGAACTAGGGTTTAATGAGGAGAGTATCTCCGCTGAACTTCGTGCTTACTATCTAAAAGGTGAGTATGGTAAACTTTTTAATCAAAAAGGTTTAATACGTATTAAGCTAGAGAGTAATATAAACAAAGATGTGAACTCTTTAAACAGTATAGAGTTACAAGTTCCATCTACAAATCAATATGTGGCATTAAAAGATATATGTGATTTTGTGTATGTACAGAGTTATGTCACTATCATGAAAGAGGATGGAAAGAGAATACGAAGTTTATATGCATCCATAGATAAAGATATTATTACATCTTCTGAAGTTATGACAAAACTACAACCAGCATTGGATAAAGTGAAAAAAGATGGTATAGATATAGAGATAAAAGGTGAAGAGCAAGAGAACAACAAAAATAAGAGAGAGATGATGCAGTCATTTGTAATGGCTATATTTTTAATCTTTATCACGCTTGTTTGGTTGTTTGACTCTATACTCAAACCTCTTATCGTGATAAGTACTATACCTCTCGTTTTACTGGGTGTTTACATTGGACATTGGGTGATGGACTTAAACATGACTATGCTTGGAATGATAGGAATTGTAGGACTCGCAGGTGTTGTTGTAAATGATGGGCTTATTATGGTTGACTTTATCAAAAAAGCAAAAGATACAGAGGAGTTAATGAGTCGTGCGAAAACAAGACTACGCCCGATTCTTCTTACCTCTTTAACAACAGTTTTAGGTCTCTTAACGCTCATCTTTTTTGCATCAGGTCAAGCGATGATACTACAACCTATGGCAGTATCTTTAGGTTTTGGTATAGCTTGGGCTACCGTACTTAACCTTCTGTATGTACCACTTATGTACTCAGTAGTATATAGAATAAAACCACCAGTAAAAAAATAAAATAGTAAGGAAATAAAAAATAAAATGAATTTAGAAATAACATACGCACAGTTTGGAGTAAGACCTCCTGTAAGTAAACCAATACCAGAGTTTTTACTAGAAATAGGAGAAGAGGGCTTAAGAAAATTAATCTCAGATCACTATGATGCGATTAAAGCAAGTGATATTTATTTTCTTTTTCCTCAAGATGCAGAGGAGTTTGAAAAAGCAAAGATTCACTCATCTGACTTTATGATTCAGATATGTGGAGGACCAGCATACTTTAACCAAAATAGAGGTGCCCCTCAAATGGTAGGACGCCACGCTCCTTTTGCCATTGATGCAAAGGCTAGAGAGAGATGGTTGGAGTTGTATAAACCACTTATACTAGAGTTAAAAGAGCAGGGTATAACAGAAACTTCTCTGAAATCTTTTTGGGGTTATTTAAATATTTTCTCTATTTGGATGATAAACACTAAATAAAGCCATAAAGTAAGCAATATCTAAGCAACAAGTCTGTATAATTTCGACCTACAAAATGATAAGAATCCTTTCTTATTAGTAGAAGTGGGTCTTTAGCTCAGTTGGTTAGAGCCCTCCGCTCATAACGGAGTGGTCATGTGTTCGAGTCACATAGGACCCACCACTTATACACCGTACTCTCAAGCCTTTTTCAAATTATCATTTTTATTTACTATGTCCAAACTATGTCCATATAAATTAAATCCTATGTCTATTTTGAGATGTTCATCATTTATGAACCTAAGCTTGTTAAAAAGTTATTGTGTTTTAAATGCTCTACCAAGTCTTCAGCAGACAGAATTATATTTTATAAATGTAAAAAAAAGTGCTAACTTCTAAATACATATATATTTTTTCATTTATATTATTCTAACCACCAAGGATTATAATTTTTCAACTGTTCTATAGTTCCATCTTTTAATTTAAAAGGTTTTGTATAAACTGCTATAAAACCATTTGCATTTACTTTTTTACCATTTTGATGTATTAAATATTTTCCAAATTCTCTATATGGAACTTTATAATTAAAGAGACTTTGATAATTATTACTTAGATCCTGATACATTCTTACATTTTTTTCAAATTCATCATATTCTTTTTGTGCTTTTTCTCTATTCTCTTTGCCATCTGCTATCATAGTCTTACGAGCCAATTCAGAGCGTTTATCTTCATCTACTTTGTAAAGTACATTATCAACAGATAAGTTTAAAAACTCTGTTTTATATTCATAGTTTTCATGAGGAGATAAAAAATTATTTTCCAATAGTATTTGTACATATTGTTTAATTGAACAAATATCATTATTAGAATCTTGACATTTTTCAACATATTCTAGTGCTTGTATTACTTCAGGTTTCATCTCATGAAACTTGTTATACGTTAAAATTTTATCTTTAGTATCTTCTGATACTAAACCGTTTTCAACAACAAGTTCTGGATTTTCATTTACAATGTGTAAGATTGGTAATATTATTTTCATTGTTGTAGTTGAGAGAGATGTATATCCTGCATTTTGAAGTACTTTTACAGTGTTTATTATCGTAGCATCAAAATCATATCCCATATCTTCTAATGGAACTTTGTAAATTTGAATAGTTTTTTCAATATTACTATCACTCATTGAGACAGCTTTTGCAGACGCTGACATTTTTTTTGCGTACTCATTAATATTATCTTGAGTGATTGGCATAGCATCACCACTTCCCCCACTGCTACATCCTGTAAAAATAATGAATAATAACCCAAATATAAAACCCAATTTCATCATGTGAAACCTTTAAAAAAATTTACCAATTTACTCTCACAAATAGGCATATTCAAATTTCCAAATGATATGGAAACTTGGATACAACTATTTATTCAACGAACATTATAGCACAAAGACCTACATATATTCTCAATAAAGGAACACTCAAAATGTTCTTTAAAGTTTATTATAAAAAACTTTTTGTTCCACGGTTATCATACATATCTTTATATCTAAAGGTAATAAGGTTTTGCATAATGGCGAAGAGGACTATAAAGTTTAAAAAACTACTTCCTCCATAACTAAACATTGGAAGAGGTACTCCTACAACTGGGGCGTAGCCTATAGTCATAGAGATATTCACTCCCATATAGATAAATATCATAAAACTCAGAGATATTGTTACTACTTTTATAAAATAATCTTTATTAAAAATACTGAGACTCATAAGATGTAAAATAAGAATTGCATAGAGAGTGATAAGTGCTAATGCACCTAAAAATCCAGTCCTCTCAACTACAAAAGCGAAGATAAAATCACTTGTTGCGATGGGAAGAAACTTCATCTGGGTTTGCGTAGCATCCTCTTTATCTTTGCCTGTCCAGCCTCCTGATCCAATGGCTATAATTGATTGTTGTACATGATAGGATGGTTTTTCACTCAAAAAGTCATTGATACGAACTTTTTGATAGTCATGAAGTATAAAGTTATAGGCTATGGGTATAAAAAGAATAGCACCTACCGCAATGGTTGCCATAATTTTCCAGTGAATTCCTACAAAGAAGAGAACACCATAACCTATAAGAAGAAGAACTAGGGCCGTACCTAAGTCAGGCTCTTTAGCAATAAGGAAAAAAGGGAGTAAAATATAAAAACTCAGTTTAAGAAACTCCTTGATTCTATATCCGTGTAGAGGAGGAGGGCGTTTATGTATAAGATAGGCAAGCATTAAGATAAGTGCTGGTTTTACAAACTCTGATGGTTGTATCGTTGCATTTATAAAAGGTATATCTATCCATCGTTGTGCACCAAGTCTTGCATGACCAAAAAATTCAACAGCAAGTAACAGAAGAATATTACCCCAGTAGATAAAAGGTATCAGCCACGACATTCTTCTTATAGGTAAAAGAAAGACAATCAAGAATGCTATGGAGGCTACACCAACATAAGCTAATTGCTTTTGTGCAAGTGCTGGAACAACCTCTCCAATCAACCAGTTCGAAGTTAAAACTAAAGGAATGATAAGAATGATAGAAAAAAAGTCAAATTGTGATAAAATACGCTTATCAAATCTCCACAAATTTATAACTCCGAAAATAAATTAAAGAATTGTATCATAAAGGGCATAAAATAGAATGAAAATAGAAGAATATAAGTGTGAAAATCCAGAGCGTTTAGATACATTTTTAACAGCACAAATTGGGCAGACTCGTTCACAAATAGCACAACTCATAAAACATGACTGCGTTTTTGTTGAAGATAAGAAGGTTTCTCGTCCAGGAGTCAAGTTAAAAGTTGGACAAAATGTAAGAGTTGAATTTCCAGAGCCGAAAAAAGAGGAAGCTCTTGATGTTAACTTTGATGTAGAGATTCTTTACGAAGATGAGGATGTTTTAGTTATAAATAAACCAAGTGGGGTGACAGTTCACCCTGCACCGAGTGTAAAAGAGGCAACTTTAGTAGATTGGTTGAAACATAAGGGTATAAGACTCTCAACTATTAGTGGTGAAGAGCGTCATGGAATCGTGCATCGTCTTGATAAGGGTACAAGTGGTACAATGGTTGTTGCTAAAAATAATGAAGCACATGAGTTCTTGTCAGAACAACTTCAAGATAAGAGTATGGGTCGTTACTATATAGCGGTAGTTTCACCACCTTTAAAAGATGATATTACAGTTATAGAGGGAAATATCGGTAGAAGTTCACATAACCGCTTGAAAATGGCATCTGGACTTGAACATGGAAAACCTGCAAAGACTATGTTTAAACAGTTGGCTTTGAGTAAAGATGAAAGAAAACAACTTGTAGCTTGTAAACTTTTTACTGGTAGAACACATCAAATTCGTGTACATTTAGAGACGATAAATCGTCATATTACGGGAGACCATATCTATGGTTTAAGCCCTAAATCAGAGAAATCGGAACGAATTTTGCTTCATGCATACATAATATACTTTATTCATCCGACTACTAAAAAAGTTGTCTCTTTTAAGGCAGATTTTGATACATATATGCAAAATGCAATCGAGAAAAAATTTAATATGGAGAATTTAAATGAAGTTATGGATACTCAGCACATTATCGACAGTTTCACTACTGATTCTTAGTGGGTGTGGTGGTACACCCATTCCAGCAGAACAAGCAAAAATAGATAAAACACTTCCTAAGGTGACTTTAACACAGCATGGTATTATTGTAGGTATGAAGAGTGTTGCCTTTGAGTGGAGAGATATGTTAGATCCACGAGTAGGGGGTATTTATGTTTATAAAAAAGAGCCTTCAACAAAAGAAAAACAGAGTGATCTTATATACTACACAACACTAAACACTAGATTTACAACGCACTTTGTAGATAATGATGTAGAGCCAGATACACGCTACACATATAAATTTAGAACTTTTAGCGATAGTGCAGAAGGTTTGGATAGTAAGTTAATAGTGATAAATACACTTCCCGTTTTAGAGTCTGTTTCATGGATTCACAGTATCACAGGGCTACCTCGTGTTGCAAAAATCATCTGGAGACCACATACAAATGAGAAAGTTGAAAAATACATTATAGAAAGAAAAGCTTCTGAAGATGAAAAGTGGGAAGAGATAGCAAGAGTAAAAGGAAGATTAAGTGCTGAGTATATAGATGAGGGGTTAGCTGATAGTCATGTTTACCAGTATCGTGTACGTGTCGTAACTTATGATAACATTACATCTACTCCATCACAAATTGTGAAAATAGTTACAAAAGCATTACCTATCAGTGTTTCTAATATAAAAACAACAAAAAAACTTCCGAAAAAAATTCATATTAGTTGGAGCGAATCAACACAAAAAGATTTTGCATACTATATACTTTATCGCTCTGATGCGATTGATGGAAATTATGAAGCTATTGCACAACTTACAACAAATTTCTTTTCAGATAAAATAGATGAAGATGGTAAAAGTTACTTTTATAGAGTGTCCGTAGTCGATAAAGATGGTTTAGAAAGTATATCTGATAAAAATTCTGTACATGGAATGACACTAAGTAAACCAAATACTCCAGCGAGTGTAAGTGCAAAATTAATAGGAAAAAGTATAGAAGTTACTTGGTCTAAAACGGATGAAAGAACTGTAAGTTACACTATTCTCAGAAAACATAAAAAGGGTTGGTTTGATGAGACGAGTAAAGAGTTTACTGGTATAACTACTACGCACTTTCAAGATAAAAATATAGAAGCAGATAGTACTTATACATATACTGTTTATAGTGTAGATGCTAATGGAATAAAGTCAGAAGCTAGTACTGAAGTACAAGTTGTAACTCCAGAATCAACAGAGCTTATTTCTGCACCTGCTCAAGCAGTGAGAGAAGAAGTTCAAACGGTAGAAAAAGTGTCTCAAGTGCATCAAGAAGATGTGATAGCACCTAGTGAAAATTTAGATTTAAGTGGATTATAATGCCTCATTTACATATAAAAGAGTTTAAGTCAGTTGAATTTCCCGCATCATACGATGAGGTAGATTTTAATTTTATAGCAGATAATGCAAATAACGAAGCAGAAAAGTTAATTTCTGTAAGTGTAGATGGAGAAGATTTTTTTCTTTTAGTGAAAAATGAAGAGAATCGAAATCTTTTAAAAACAGATAAACTTACACGACCTGCATCAATTTATAATGTGCATAGAGCCTTAAGTGCCTATGCAAATCTAGCTGGTTTAGAAGTTCTTGCTTCAAATGTTTTAAGTGGTGCAAAAAATGAGCATCTTCAAGAGGTAACGGCCCTTAAAAAGATAGAGTATTTTGCAACAGAATTTCCAACAGATAGAGAAGTTCGTATAGAAGTAGGATTTGGTTCAGGTCGTCATCTTCTGCACCAAGCAGCAAATAATCCTGATATACTTTTTATAGGTATAGAGATTCATAGACCTTCTATCGAGCAGGTACTTAAACAGATTACAATTCAAGAGTTAGATAACTTACTTGTACTTGATTATGATGCAAGGCTTTTTATGGAGCTAGTACCTTCAAATATAGTGGGTAAAATATATGTACACTTTCCCGTTCCTTGGGACAAAAAGCCACACCGTAGAGTGATTAGTACAACTTTTATAGAAGAGTCTCGTCGTGTTTTAAAGGTGGATGGAAGATTAGAGTTAAGAACTGACAGTGAAAACTATTATGCTTACTCTTATGAGACTTTTATTGCTTTTAATAAAACAGTTTTACACATAAATAAAAACAAAGATATTGCCATAAGCTCTAAGTATGAAGATAGATGGAAGAAGATGGAAAAAAATATCTATGATGTGACGATGATAAATGAAGAGGAATCTGAAGCATTGAGCATTGAAGGTTCTTTTGAGTTTACACCCAAAAAAGCCTCT
>Ga0256843_1003213_pt1 | contig 11471 bp, 10 predicted proteins | sample AlvinellametaG_FD_191572 | JGI IMG/M metagenome (GOLD analysis project Ga0256843, IMG submission 191572) | Pompeii worm associated microbial communities from hydrothermal vent at the East Pacific Rise, Pacific Ocean - Alvinella | ecosystem: Host-associated > Annelida > Integument > Unclassified ... | reverse complement strand
AATCCAAATATCATCTGGCACGATCATCACGTTTCCAAACAAGAGAGAGCCAAACTCAAAAATCAAAAACCCTGCATACTCTGGTTTACAGGACTTAGCGGAAGCGGTAAATCAACTATTGCCAATGCCGTTGAGAGCAAACTTCTTGCCTTGCAAAAACACAGCTATCTGCTTGATGGTGATAATATCCGTATGGGACTTAACAGAGGACTCGGTTTTTCAGATGAAGAGAGGGTTGAAAATATTCGCCGTATAGGTGAAGTTGCAAAACTCTTTAGTGATAGCGGTCTGATAGTGCTAAGTGCTTTTATATCGCCTTTTCAACGTGAGAGGGATATGGTAAGGGCACTTGTGCAAGAGGGAGAGTTTATAGAGATATTTGTAGATACACCGATTGATATCTGTGAACAAAGAGATCCAAAAGGACTCTATAAAAAAGCAAGAGATGGAGAGATAGCAAACTTTACCGGTATATCTTCTGCTTATGAAGCACCGACAAAAGCCGAAATTCACATAAAAACAGATAAAATGTCAATAGAAGAAGCTGCGCAAACGGTAATAGAATATTTAGATAAAAGAGGGTATTTACAATGGTAGAGAAGATAAGATTAGATGATATCGTAGCTATTGCCAAAGAGGCAGGCGAAGCGATTATGCAGATATATAGAAGAGATTTTAACATAGAGTATAAAGATGATAAATCTCCACTTACCGAAGCGGATCTCAAAGCCAATGAGATTATATGCAATAGCCTTGTAAAACTCTATCCGGATATTCCAATTATGTCAGAAGAGAATAAGCAGACAGATTATGCAATAAGAAAAGATTGGGATGCCTACTGGTGCATAGATCCCATAGACGGAACCAAAGAGTTTATAAAAAAGAATGATGAGTTTACAGTCAACATTGCATTGATAGAGAAAAACAAGCCTGTTTTAGGTGTTGTTTATGCACCTGCAATAGAAGAGCTCTACAAAGCAAAAGAGGGAAAAGGAGCTTTTAAAAATGGTGAAAGACTCCCTTTAAAAACAAATGAAAATCCAAAGGAGAGACTCTTTGTAGTTGCAAGTAAATCACATCTCTCCAAAGAGACACAGGAGTTTATAGACAAACTCGATACCAAAGAGATAGAGCAGGTCAGCAGAGGCAGCTCTTTGAAACTCTGTATGGTAGCTTCCGGAGAGGCAGACATCTACCCAAGACTAGCCCCTACAATGGAGTGGGATACAGCAGCAGCCGATGCAGTAGTACGAGAAGCAGGTAAAATGAGTTACCAGTTTGAGAACAATCAACCGATGGTTTACAATAAAGAGGATTTATTGAATCCTTGGTTTGTGGTGAAGTAAAGGTATAAAATAATGAGTATAGCTGCTTCTTTACGATCTAAATATACAAATATAAAAAAAGATAAAGATTTTTTTGAAATAATTAAAGGAAGTATATGGTCTTTTGGAGCTAAAATACTTACTGTTCTTTTTGGACTACTTTTAAATTTATTAATAACTCGATATTATGGTGCAGAATCAATGGGTTTTTTTTCAATAATAAATTCATTTTTTTCTTTTACCTTAATATTTAGTCTTTTAGGTACTAATACTTCCATATTACGACTAATACCTGAATATAAAAATAAATATTCTTTTTATTATGCAAAAAAAATATATTTTAAATTAATCTACTTAGTTCTTCTCATCTCTTTCATTATTTCATTAATAAGCTACTTAAATGCGGACATACTTGCAATAAAAATATTCAACAATGAAAATCTAATTTTTTTTATTTCAATAGCATCATTCTTTATTATACCCCAAGCTTTGAGTACATTAAACAATAGTGCACTGAGAGCTTTTGGTGCAATTAAATTATTTGCTTTTATGCAAGTTGCCAATCAATTCAGTAAAATAATTATATTATTAATCTTAACAATTGTATCTATTAAACAATACAACCCTATTTATACAATTTTTTATTCCTATTGTATTACTATGTTACTTTCTATAATATTTATAATATATATTTTTAATAAAGTAGATACAACTATTATCAAAGAACCTAGCAAAGGTTTAAGTTATTTTACTATTTTAAATCTTTCCATGCCAATGTTTTTAACAGCAGGAATGCAGATGGTAATGTCTCAAGCAGATATTATCATGCTAAGCGCAATGAGTACATTAGAGAATGTAGGGGTATATACTGTTGTAATGAAACTATCTTTGTTAACAAGCTTCATCTTATCTACTATAAATACAATGGCCGCCCCAAAATTTTCTGAACTTTATTATACTAAACAGATGGAAGCATTAAAAAATATTGCACAAAAATCTACAAAAATGATGTTTTGGAGTAGCTTGCCAATAGTAATCTTTTTTATTCTTTTTGGGACATGGATACTTAATATATTCGGATCAGAATTTGTCATTGGATATATTACTTTACTTACTCTTATATTAGGTCAATTTATAAATGCTATATCTGGTTCAGTAGGATATTTTCTTAATATGACGGGATATCAAAAACAATTAAATATAATTGTGCTAATATCAGTTATCTTAAATATAATTTTAAATTATTTTATGATTCCTTTATACAATATAGAAGGTGCTGCGATAGCAAGTGCTATTAGTTTAATATTTTGGAATATCACAGCATCAATATATATAAAAAAACAATTTGGATTTTATATAGGCTACATCCCATTACTTAAAAAAGGAATATAAATGACAAAGAAACAACCAAACTGTTTTATAATCGGTGCTCCAAAATGTGGTACTACTGCATTAGCAAGCTATTTAAATGATCATGAGAATATTTTTGTTTCTGATCCAAAAGAACCTCACTATTTTGCAACAGATTTACCAGGCTATGATGCTTGCAAATCAAAAAAAAACTATGAACAAATTTTTATGAAAGTAAATAATAAACATAAAATAATTTGTGAAGCATCTGTATTTTATCTTTATTCAAAAAATGCGATTAAAAATATATATGAATACAATAAAAATGCAAAAATCATAATTATGTTAAGGAACCCTGTTGATATGGTATATTCATTGCATGCTCAACTTTTTTATACAGCAGATGAAGATGAAAAAGATTTTACAAAAGCTTGGAATTTAATTGAAAAAAGAAAAAAAGGAATTAACATTCCAAAATATACTAGAGCAAAAGAGTTGCTTTATTATGATGAAATCGCCAAATATGCAGAACAATTAGAAAGAGTATATAAATATTTCAATCATGATAATGTAAAAATTATTTTTTTTAATGATTTTAAAGAAGATACAAAAAAAGTATATGAAGATGTATTAAATTTTTTGGATTTAGAACAAAATAATAAATCTAGTTTTCCTATTATTAATGAAAATGAAGTAGCCAAAAATAATTATTTAAAAACTCTTATCAAAAAACAACCCTTAGGATTAAAAATACTAAATAAAGGATTAAAGAAAATTATAAAAGTCAAATCTTTTGGCTTGGTAAGATTTATAAATAAATTAAATTCAAAAAAAGAAAAAAGAAAAGCTTTACCAAATACTTTAAGACAGGATATTATTAATACATATAAATCTGATATTCATCTTTTATCAAAATTAACAGGACGAAATTTAGACAAATGGTTAAATTAAAAAAAAGATACTTTTCCTTATCTACTGTTTATGATATTTTTATTTTTATTTTTACATTTAGTTTATTTAATGATAAATTAGTAGCAGATACCTTTGGTATTTATGCATTAAAAAGTTTATTTTTTATTTTTCTCTTATTTTTATCTATTAATATTACAAAATATATAAAGAAAACTACATTAAATATTAATTATATTCTTTTTTATTTTTTTATTTTTTTATGGGTTATTGTTATACTTATTAATACAATCTTATTATCAGATATGGATATTATCAATAATTTAATGAAAGTTATTGCTATCTTTTCTATTGTCATTTTTTATAGCCAATATAACTTAAAAAAAATATTATATATGATTTGGTTTAGTATGCTTGTTTCCGTAGTTGATTGTCATTTTTCAGACACAATAAGTCAATGGACTTTTAGACGTTCTGGAGGAACTGAAGACCCAAATGAATTTGCATCTCAATTATTAATGACTTTATTTATCTCATTTTACTTATATAAACAAAATCATAATAAAATATTTATCTTTTTCACTATCAGCGCACTAATCTATGGTTTATTAATGGCAGGCTCTAAATCTTCTTTTTTATCCCTTGGATTTATTATTATATATGGTTTATTAAAATTTTATAAACAGTTATTTAATTTTAAATATATTATATTAATTTTATCACTAATTTTTATAAGTTTTCAATTAGAAAATATAGAGTTAGTACAAGATATCCTTATTAGAGCACAAAGTAATGGAACTGCAGATGCTAGATTCAGACTATGGGAAAGTGGATATGCAATGATTCAAAATCATCCTATACTAGGAATTGGAATGGGTAATTTCATAGAGGACAGTATTACATATTCTGTTGAATATTTAGCTTTAGGAGCACAAACTGCACATAATATGTATATATTATGGTTTTCTGAAAATGGTCTTATTGTTTTTATGCTTTTATTGATTTTTATTTTTATATTACTCAAAAAAAACTATAACTCTATTTTAACTAGTGACAATTTTTATCTTCAACTGGCTCTCTTAAGCAGTTTACTAATGGGAATGACTATCAGCATGTCTTACGAAAAATATTTATGGCTTATCATTGCTATATATATCAATGTTCAAAACAATATTGATCAAAAATTAGAAGGTAAATCAGTATGAAAATAATACAAATAATCCCAACTTTAAATTCAGGTGGTGGAGAAAAATTTGGTGTTGATCTATCTAATGAGCTTTCACTAAAAGGTAATGATGTTATATTAATAATAATATCTAAAATAAATAAAAAATCTATTTTATACAACAAAATATCAAAAGATATAAAACTTATTTCACTTAATAAACAAAAAGGATTTGATCCTTTTATTATTCTAAAATTATATAACATAATAAAAACAGAAAAACCAGATATTGTACATACTCATCTTCGTAGTTTAATCTACTCATTTCCTATAAATATTATTTTAAAAAATAAAGTTATTCATACTGTTCATAGTTTAGCAAACAAAGAAGCTTCTGGTATTAAACAAAACATCTACAAAATACTTTTTAAAAAATTTAATTTCACACCCGTAGCAATAGGTAATACAGTTTTAGACTCTATTACTAATACTTATAATTTAAATCCTCCTTTAATCTATAATGGGGTTCCTAATCTTAAAAAATCAAATGCATTTTTAAAAGTTAGAGAAGAAATTAAAAATTATAAACTAACTGAAAATACAATTGTATTTGTACATGTAGCTAGATTAAGTACAGAAAAAAATCAATTAATGTTAATAGAAGCAGTTGATAAACTAAAAAAAGAAAATAATGATATTATACTAATTATAATTGGATCAAAGAATACAGATCTATATGCAAATAAATGCATATCTTCCATTAAAAATAAATCTTTTATTCATTACCTTGGTGAAAAAGACAACATATCTGATTATCTATTAAATGCCAATGCATTATGCTTATCTTCCATCTATGAAGGTTTACCATTAATTATTTTAGAGGCGATGTCTATAGGTCTACCTGTATTATCTACGCCAGCAGGAGGAGTTCCAGATGTAATACATAACGGTCAAAATGGTTATTTATCTAATGGTTTTAATGCACAAGAATATACTATAATATTAGAACTATTTTTAAAGAAATATAATTCTTTTAATACAAATAGAATTATCAGCATATTTGAACATAAATACACTATTCAAAAATGTACAAATAATTATATTGATCTTTATCATACAATTTTAAATAATAAAGGAAAAAAATGAATCCTACTAAAAATATCAAACTTATGATGATTGGCTATTTACCACCTCCAATAGGAGGTGTTACTGTTTTATTTAAACAGCTAGTAGATGATATATATTCTATGGATAATATTGATATTATAGTAGTTGACTTAGCAACAGAAAATAAGCAATTAATAAATAAATTATCTATTTTATATAAATCCTTATCTAAGATAGTTACTAATTTAAAAGATATTGATATTATTACATTTCATGCTGTTACTGGTAGCACAATCATCTTAGGACCAATTATATATGTTTTAGCAAAAATATTTAGAAAAAAAATAATTATACGAGAGTTTGGTGGAGTATTTCATAAAAAATATAAAAAATTTTCTTTTTTTACAAAATTTATACTTAAAAATACAATCTTTAAATCTGATATATTTCTTTTTGAAACAAAAGAACAAGTCCATTTTTTTAATACTTTATGTAAAAGAACAGAATGGTATCCTAATAGCAGAAAATTAGGACTTAACAATCAAGAAATACATCCATCCGCAGAAAAATTTGTTTTCATTAGCCAAATGAAAAAAAGCAAAGGTGTCCAAGAAATATTTTATGCTTCTAAAGATCTACCAAAACAAATATCTATTGATTTATATGGACCATTAAACTATGACATATCAAAAAAAGATATTGATGAATTAAATAGCAAATATCCTGCTAAATATTTTAAAAGTTTAAATCCTTCTGAAGTTTCTCAAATATTAACAAATTATGATGTAGTTTTATTACCAACTTATCATTATGGAGAAGGTTATCCAGGTATTATTTTAGAAGCATATATATATGGATTACCTGTAATTACTACAAAATGGAATGCAATCCCTGAAATTGTAGATAATACATCTGGTATTTTAATAGAACCAAAAAATAGCAATCAACTAAAAAATGCCATTTTAAAACTTTATCATGATAAAGAGTATTATATTCGATTACAAAAAGGAGCACAAAAAAAAGCTATCGAATTTAGTTCCCAAGTTTGGTCAGAAAAATTCATTGATTATTGTAAGGAATTATTATGAAAATATCGTTTGTAGGTGATATTGTTTGTAGAAATTTTGATTCTACAAAATTTACTCTTAATAATATAGAATCATTTAAAGATAATGATATTATAGTTGGTAATTTAGAAGGTCCTATTTTTGATGAAGATTATACTTGTGTAAAGAACAATGGGATAGGGCTATATAGTACTAATGCTGTTATAAAATTATTAAATTACTTCAACATTGATAGTCTTTTTATTGGAAATAATCATATTAATGATTTTAATTCTTCTATCAAGAATACAACCAATAAACTCAAAAATGAAAATAAACATTATTGTGGAGCTGGAGAGAATATAACGGAAGCAAATCAAGCTATTTCATACAATATAAATAATGAAAAAGTCCTTCTTTATGGATTTGGATGGAAAAACTCTGGTTGTAAGATTGCAACAAAATATAAAGATGGCGTTAATCCATTTGAATACAAACATATTATATCTACATTAAAAAGTGCTCGTAAATTAAATCCAGATACCCTTATTATCTTTATGTTTAATTGGAATTATGATATGGAAATACTTCCCCATCCTGCATATAGAAGATTATCTCAAGAACTAATAGATAATGGATTAGATGCTATTGTTGGTTATCATCCACATATAGTACAAGGAATAGAAATTTATAAAGACAAGCCTATAGTTTATGGTATGGGAAATTGGTATATTCCACAAGAAGTTTATTGTGGGAAAAGAGTTCTTTTTCCTAATCTTTGTAACACACAAGTTAAAATACAACTTATATTTAAAAAAAGAGAATTTCAAAACATAATCTTAGAATGGTATGAATTTAATAAAAACACTAACACCTTAAAATATAAATCAACAGAAGAGTTAAATATTTCAGAAACAATAGAAAAATTAACTCCTTTCAAAAATCTTAGCAATAAGGAATATGATGTTTATTTTAAAAAACATCGTAGAAATAAAAAATTTATGCCCATTTATTATAAATTAAATTCAAAATATAATTTTTTTAAAGATATATGGCATCTATTTAGACAAACTATTGTAAATATTCTCATAAATATGAAACTTAAAACAAAACATACTAATAAATAAAGTGAGATTAAGATGAATAAATTATATAGCATGCTTCCTATTTTCCTACAAAACATAGCATTAAGTATATATGGATATAAACTAAAAAAAATTCGCTATAGTAAGCATTTTTATGAAAGATTAAAATTTTTAGAAAAATCTTTATATTGGTCAGAAGATGAATTAACTCATTATCAAGAAAAACAATTGCAAAAGCTTATAAAATATGTTTACTCTAATATTCCATATTACAGAGAAGTTATGATGAATTTAAATTTAAAACCTTCAGATTTTAATACATTGGAAGATTTAAAAAAACTACCAATTTTAACAAAAAAAGATATTATTACTAATTATCAGAAACTTATAAATCCTAAAATTAAAGAAAAATATAGTTTTGTTAAAACAAGTGGCTCTTCTGGAACACCTTTATCTATAATGATAACAGATAAAGCAGTCGCTTATGAATATGCTAATACTTGGAGACAACGTAATTTATTTAACATTCATTTGAAAGATAAACTAGCTACTTTTAATGGTCGTATGATTATTGATCCAGATTCAAATTCTAAAATTTTATGGAGAAGAAATTATACTTTCAATCAAACATTATTTTCTTTAGCACATTTAAAAAAAGAAAACATCCCCTATATTGTCAATGAGTTCAATAAAACAAAATATGATTATATAAATGGATATCCATCTACACTGGAATATATTGCAAATATTATTTTAGAAAAAAATTTACAAATAAATTCTCAAATAAAAAGAATATTCACTTCTTCTGAAACTTTAAATGATAACGCTAAAAAAGTTATTGAAAAAGCTTTTCGCACTAAAATATCAGATAGATATAGTAGTGCTGAAAGAGTTTGTAGTTTTATGCAATATAATGATGATTTATATTATCATAATTCGGAAGACGGTTTTATTGAATTATTAGAGCATAATACTGGATACAAAAAAATCATTTGTACAGGGTTTAATAATTATGCCATGCCTTTAATTAGGTATGATATAGGAGATCTTGTTGATGATAATATACATATCAAAAAATCTTTTAACAGACTAGTTGTTTCTAAAATTATTGGTAGAGAAGATGATGTAATTTTTACACCTGATGGACGAGTTAATGGCAGATTAGATCATATTTTCAAAGGTCTAAAAGAAATAAATAGATGCCAAATTATTCAAGAAGATTTAAATACAGTTATTTTTAAAATTGAAACAACTTTTAATTTTACTCAAAAACAAAAAGTATTACTTTTAAAAAATGCAGAAGAAAGACTTGGAAAAATGAAATTCATAATAGAAACTGTAGATGAAATTCCATTATCAAAAAATGGTAAATTTAAAGCAGTAATTAATAAAGTAAAAATATGAAAAAATATCATTGTGTTAAAAATAATCAACTTATATATTCTGATAATAATTTGATTAAGAATTCAGAAGAATTAAAACTAATAGTAAACTTTAATCAAACATTCTTAAATAGTTTCTCTTTACTAAATAGATTACAGAGAAAAGGGATACATAACGTTAAATGTATCAAAAATCTTTTAATTATAGTTATAAAAGGAAGAATTTTATTCTATAATAATAAAGAACTTAAAAAAGTTTTTACCATAAATCGAGGTTCAAGACCATTACGTCAAGGAATAGAAATTTTAGATGAAAATCTATATTTTGGTGATTATTGGGGAAATCCTAATCGATTACCTGTCAATATATATAAAATTAATATAAAAACATTTGAAAAAGAAATTTTTTACTCATTCTCACAAACAAGACATATACATTTTATACAAAAAGATGAACAAGATACAAATAGTTTATTTATAGGTACAGGTGATAGCGATCATGAAAGTGGTATTTACAAACTAAATACTAAAACTAAAGAGCTTTCTATTATTGCAAAAGGAAATCAAAAATTTAGAGCAGTAAGCATTTTACAAGTAAATAATAAATTATTTTGGGGTTCAGATGATCCAAATGGTCAAAACTATATTTATTCAATAGATAGAGATACAAATGAATTATCTAGAATATATAAAATTGAAGGACCGGCATATTATTCTACTATAAATAAAAATGGAGAAATGTTTATTGCAACTACTATAGAAGATAGAAAAAAACATAAAGCAATTATATATTCATCTAGTGATGATGGTAAAAATTGGTCAATTTATAAAGAATTTAAAAAGGATATTTGGCATACAAAATATTTTGGTTACGGTATAATTGAATTTATAGATGGACAAAAAGAATATGATAAACTTATATATAACCTCAATGGTTTAAAGGAAATCAATGAATAATTTAAATCCTATATTTATAGTTGGTGTAGGCAGGTCAGGAACAAGTATGCTACAAAGTATGCTCAATTCACATAAAGAAATTACTTTTCCCCCAGAAACTCATTTCATACGAACGTATCTTGCAAAAGGTACAGATCTTCTTTCTGTAAAAGATCAATTATTACACGATAAAGATTTAATAAAACTCCAAATTCCATTAGAACCTATTTTACATACAAGTCACAATCTAAATGAGTTTTACATAAATCTTTTAAAAAAATATATGGAAAAACAAAATAAAAGACTTGTCGGAGATAAAGATCCTAAAAATATTGAATACCTACAGCTTATTCATTCAATCTTTCCAAATGCTATAGTTATACATATTTATCGAGATCCAAGAGCAGTTATTGCTTCCAGACTAAAAGCACAATGGTCAAAAAACAAGCCATTTTGGCAACATTTGTTAGCATATAAATCCCAACTATTATATGGGAAAAAAATGGGAAAAAAACTCTTTCAAACCTATGTAGAAATTAAATATGAAAATTTGATTCAAGATCCAAAAAACACACTAGAACAACTTTGTAAAGACATAGGTATCTCATTTGATATAAATATGTTGGAATTTTATAAAAAGGCAAATGAGGTAGTACAAGGAGAAGAGTTATCATGGAAACAAAATGTTTTTAATCCCGTAATGCCAGAAAACATAGATAAATGGAAACAAGAGCTCTCTAAAGACCAAATTATGATGATAGAATTTATATTAAATAACGAGATGCAAATCTTAAAATATGATATATCTAATACAAATATCCCTTTTACATACAAAACAAAAAAAATATTTTATAAGTTATTTATTCAAAGAACAAATCTTCTTTATTCATATAAACTAAAATAAAAAAAATTTAGTTTATTGACGAAACAAATTCAAAGGTGTATAATTATTCATATAATTATATGAAAAGGAGCAAAAGTGCATAAGATTAGAAGTACATTCACAGTTTCAGACTTCATCATTGATGAACTCAATGCTGTATCTTCTGAGTTAAATGAGAAAAAGAGTCATATTGTGGAGAAAGCATTAAGTATGTATTTTGACTATATTGATGAAAAGATAGCAGATAAACGTCTTGATGAACTTAAAGATGGCAAAGAAAAAC
>Ga0256843_1003212_pt1 | contig 11472 bp, 13 predicted proteins | sample AlvinellametaG_FD_191572 | JGI IMG/M metagenome (GOLD analysis project Ga0256843, IMG submission 191572) | Pompeii worm associated microbial communities from hydrothermal vent at the East Pacific Rise, Pacific Ocean - Alvinella | ecosystem: Host-associated > Annelida > Integument > Unclassified ... | reverse complement strand
CCATTAAGGACATCAAGTACTTTTGCATTTGCTTTGAGTTTTGTAAGTGCTGCATGACCTGCTGCCATTGCCACAGGGTTACCAGAGAGCGTACCTGCTTGATAGACCGGACCTTCAGGAGAGAGTTTTGCCATAATATCACGACGCCCTCCAAAAGCACCGACAGGCATACCACCACCGATCACTTTTCCAAGTGTTACAAGATCAGGTTTCACACCGGTAATAGACTCTGCACCATGAAGTGTTGCACGAAAACCACTCATCACTTCATCAAAGATAAGAAGTGCTCCATTTGCATCACAAAGCTCACGCAACTCATGCAAGAACTCTTTATCTGCAGGAACAAGTCCCATATTTCCAGCAATCGGCTCAATAATTACACAGGCAATATCTTTTGAGTCTGCAAAACACTGTTTTACACTTTCTATATTGTTATACTCTGCCAAGAGTGTATGTTTTGTAAAGTCAGCCGGAACACCAGGGCTTGAAGGATTTCCAAATGTAGCCGCACCACTACCCGCTTGAACAAGCAGTGAGTCTGAGTGCCCATGATAACATCCGGTAAACTTCACAATATCATCACGTCCCGTAAATCCACGTGCCAAACGGATAGCACTCATAACGGCTTCAGTTCCACTACTTACAAAACGTACTTTATCAATAGAGTCAAAAAGATTTACAACCATCTTTGCAAGTTCAGTCTCTGCAAGTGTCGGTGCACCAAAACTCAGTCCATGTTTTACTGCATCTATAACAGCCGCTTCAATCGTCTCATCACGATGTCCAAAAATAAGCGGACCCCATGATTGCACAAAATCCACATATTTATTACCATCAATATCTTTAAGGTATCCACCCTCTCCTTCGCTAATGAAAAGTGGAGTTCCACATACACTACTAAAAGCACGTACAGGAGAATCGACACCCCCTGGAATTAACTCTTGTGCTTCAGTAAATGCTTTTTTTGATGCTTCTGTATTCATTTGTAACCTTATTAGTAATATTTTTCTTATTATATCAAACGTTACGTTAATATTGATTTGTTATAATCTTCGAAAAATTATATGGATGTTATGTGAATAGATCTACCTTTGCACTTTTTGTTGCTCTACTCATTCATATTGTAATTTTTCTACTTTTATGGGTTCTCCTTTCAACTGCTTCACACGATATAGATAAACATCTAAAAAAACAAGAAAAAAAGATAAAAATATCTCTGAAAGATTTACCTATAAAACACAAAAAATCAGGGCTAACAAAGAAAAAAATTCAACAGCCCAAGATTGCTCCACCTATGCCAAAAGGTTCGCAACTTAAAAAAATTATTAAACCAAGAAAACAGGTCAAATATGAACCAAAAAAAGCCCTTAAAAAACCAAAACTCAATAAACCAAAAAAGCTTGTAAGAAAAAAATCTTCCAAACCTAAACCAAACATTGAACCACTACCACCAAAAAAACCCTATATTCCACTTTTAGCAGAAAAAAAAGAGCTTAACACGACCAAGTCTGTAAAAAAAGTAACTCAGAAGAACAAAGTATTGGCATGGCTCTATGAAGATGTAGCAGATAAAGAGAGTAAAGCGAAAAAAAGTACAACGACTACAGATAGCAGTAGTATCTCTCAAAATATTAAAGAGCTCTATGGTGAAGAGTTTGGAAAACTCTCTCCTGGACAGCAAAAATATATCTTGGATAATCAAGAGATAATGCGTCGTATCACACAACAAGTACTTATTCGTGTAGCACGTGTCAATATTCCAAGAGATTTACGAGTAAACAGACACAATATTGTAGAGTTTAAACTTCATCCAAATGGAGATATGAGTGACTTTAAATTCCTCTCAAAAAGTGGTTACTATATCTTAGATGATACTACAAAAGAGACTATAGAATATGCATATAGCAGATACCCTCGACCAAAAGAGACAACACTCATTCGATACAATGTTTACTACAATCTAGCCTACTGATCTTCAAGCAGCTTTAGAGCCCCTTTATAGATAGGTTCATCTATAAAGCCATACTCTTCATCAGTAAAACCAGTTATGCCCTCTTCTCTATGCATTTCAAAGAGTTTCACTATGATTTTAGCTCTCTTTATCTCCTCTTCCATATTGATAAAAGAGTTGTTAACCAATGTTGCCTGTTTTGGAGAGATACACCCTTTTGCATCATATCCCATCTGTTTTTCAAGCTCTAACCACTTTTGAAATGTATCTAAATCTTTATACTCTTGAAAAACAAAAGAGACTGGCTTTACACCCATTGCACGAGATGTAATTAAAAAATGAGAGAGTATATAGTGCATTGTAGGGTTCTCTAAAGCAATTAAACTTTGTGGTAATCCCATATCTGCAAAAAGGTCTAAAACACCCAAGTAAAAAGTAGTAACTCGTCTATTTACTGCTAAAGTTGAGAGTTTATGCCAAGCTTCTGCCGTTTCAATGGAGAGGTGCAACTCTATATCATCGTTTAAAAGATGTAAAATATCACGAACCTCTTTTTCATTTTTAATCTTTGGGACACGAATTGCATCTGGCATAAATTGATTTAAGTAGGTTATCTCTTCATATCCTCCTTCATCTAATGCGTTCACGCGAACAATAAGTTTTTTATCACATTTTGCCAAACGACTTAAAAAGATAGCTGTCAAGACCAAAGCAAATGGTTTTTCTTCTTGTGCAACACCATCTTCTAAATTTAAGATAATAGCATCAGCAGTAAGATCTTCTATTTTAAGAAGATGTTTTAAATTATTAGCAGAAAGCATCAAGACAGAAGAAAAATTTTTCTTTTTATTTAACTCTCTATAGCGTGGCTTAGCCAAAGAGTCCAATGCCTCTAAATCTCTGTTTTCATATGCTTTAGTCACTTTACTTAACATTTTTTACCCTCTTTTTATCATCTTTATGTAGGTAGAAATAGAGAGCTTCTATCTCTTTTGATGTAAGGTAGTATTGTGGCATTCCTTTTTTTCTTAAATGCATTGCTTTATAGAACTCACTATATTTTATACTATTTATAGGTGGTCCAATAAAACTTTTTTTCTTATTTTTATGCATATATTTAGCAATTAGTTTGCCTTCACCTTTATCACCATGACAAAGACCACATGCAATTCCACGTGGATTTTTATAGAGTTGTGCCGCATATTCGGACTCTGTTATAAAACTGCTTGTTGCAAAAACTATTACTGGTGTCAATAAAAAGAGTATATATTTCATTATTAGCCTAATATTATTTTAAAAAGGTATAATATCAAAAATATTATTTATGAGGTTTAAATGCAGATTCTAGATGGTAAAGCCCTTGCTCAAAAAATAGAAAAAAATGTTGCTTCAGAAGTTGTTCAATTAAAAGATAAAACTGGAAGAACTCCTGGTTTGGCTGTTATTTTAGTAGGAAGTGATCCTGCGAGTCAAGCTTACGTAAGCATGAAGAAAAAAGCGTGTGATCGTGTAGGTTTTTATTCAGTTTCACATGAAATGCCTGAAGATATATCTCAAGAAGCGATTGAGAACACCATCACAATGATGAATCAAAATCCAAATATTGATGGCATTTTAGTTCAGCTCCCTCTTCCTCCACAAATCGACACAACAAAAATTTTAGAGCTTGTAGACCCAAGTAAAGATGTAGATGGCTTCCATCCATACAATGTTGGTCGCCTTGTGACAAACCTTGATGGATTTGTTCCTTGTACTCCACTGGGTGTTATGGAACTTTTAGCAGAGTATGACATTGATGTCAAAGGAAAGAACTGCTGTGTTGTTGGTGCTTCAAACATTGTTGGAAAACCTATGGCATCACTCCTTTTAAATGCAGATGCAACAGTTGAGATCTGTCACATTTTTACAGATGACCTCAAAAAACATACACTTCAAGCAGACATTATCTTAGTAGGGGTTGGTGTTATTAACCTTATTAAAGAAGATATGGTTAAAGATGGTGCCATTATTATTGATATTGGTATAAATAGAGCAGAAAACGGCAAGCTTGTCGGTGATGTAGATTTTGAAAACGTAAGTAAAAAATGCTCTTATATTACTCCAGTTCCAGGTGGTGTTGGACCGATGACGATTGCCATGCTTTTAAGCAACACTTTAAAAGCTGCAACATTAAATGCACAGAAGAATGCTTAATGAAAAACTTTTTACATAAAGCATATAAGTGGTCAAATTCATGGACAGGTACTATTGTAATTGTCCTTTTTATCATCTTTTTTGTTGCTCAAGCTTTTAGAATTCCTAGTGGAAGCATGAAAGACTCTCTTCTCATTGGTGATCATCTCTTTGCAAAGAAATTTGCTTATGGTGTACCAATGCCCTATATTCCATTTTTAGAGGTTCCTGTTATTCCATGGAGTAAACAACTAAAAATTATTGATGGGGACAAACCTAAACGTGGTGATATTGTAATTTTTCGTTATCCTAGAAATATCAAACAACATTTTGTTAAGCGTTGTGTGGCACTTCCTGGTGATGAACTTTTTGTAGCTGATAAAAATCTTTTTATCCACTTTAATGAAGGTGATGAATGGATTAAAAATCATTATAAAGGATATGATTTAGCACTCTTAGATGGTAAACTTTGGGTAAAAAATCCTTATATGAAAATTCATCCTGGTATTCACCATGATCCAAAAATTACTAATAATGGGCGCTATCCGCTCCCTATATTTTTCATGGATCCTATTAAAGTAGAAAAAGGTCACTATTTTATGATGGGAGACAATAGAGACCACTCAAACGATAGCCGTTTTTGGGGTTCTGTACCATATGCAAATATTGAAGGTACACCTTGGTTTATCTACTTTTCTATTGATAAACACTGGAAAGTACGATGGGATCGCATAGGAAAAACTCCACATGATCTAGAAGAACCGGCACACTTGAAAAAAGCAATTCAAGAGAGAGAAAGAGAAGATAAAGAGTATTATGGACTTACTTGATATATTAAAAATCGGTGCTGCTATTTTAGCACTTGCTATTGCTATTATCGGACATGAGATTATGCATGGCTGGATTGCACATATATATGGTGATGATACTGCTAAAAATGCAGGTCGTCTTACACTCAATCCACTCTCTCATGTTGATTTAGTAGGGACAATAATAGTTCCTGCAGCACTCTATTTTATTCCTCTACTTCTTGGTACATCAGGTGGTATACTTTTTGGTTGGGCAAAACCTGTACCGGTAGATATGTTTAAAGTAATTCAACGTGGTGGTTACAATGCTGCTATGCAAGTTGATTTAGCAGGTATTGTTTATAACTTTACAATGGGAGCTTTTGCAGCTATTGCCTTAACTGCCATGAGTGCTCCAACAACTGCTGACTCAACACTCTATATTTTTACTTATATATTTGTCTATCAGTTACTTATCATCAATGTTGTTCTTGGAGTATTTAATCTACTGCCAATTCCACAATTTGATGGTGGCCATTTTTTAATGCACCTTGCGTTAAAATACAAAATCAACTCTATTGCAGAGTTTTACTATAAATATGACAGATATGGTATGATTATAGTGCTTATTATTTTAATGACACCATTAAATCAATATGTACTGTTTATGCCTGTAAATTATATTATAAATCTATTATTACATTAAGGAAAAAAAATGAAATTTTACATCGGAACTGATCATGCTGGTATTGAGCTAAAAGATTGGACAGTTGAACTTTTAAAATCGAAAGGTTATGAGGTTATTGATTTTGGACCATTTTCAAAGGATCGCGTAGATTATCCTGATTATGCTCATAAAGTTGCACGTGCTGTTGTTGAAAATAGTGATGCACAAGGAATTTTGATCTGTGGAAGTGGTATAGGAATGAGTATGGCAGCAAACAAACACCATGGTATTCGTGCTGCTCTTTGTCATGATGCATACACTGCGATGGTAGCACGAGAACATAATGATGCAAATATCTTATGTTTTGGTGAACGTATAGTAGGAAAAGGTGTAGCAGAGTCAATTATTGATGCATGGCTGGCAAATGGATTTGAAGGTGGACGCCATATCAACAGAGTTGAGAAAATAGAGGCAGTATAGTCTATGTTTTGGGAATGGTCACTTTTAACAATTTTATCGCTTATTTCTATCTACCTCTTTGTAAAAATGTTTTACTTTAAAAGTATTACAAATAAAGAGCAACGTAGTAATGATTTGATGAAATTAACACTGCAAGAGGCAGAGATACTCATACGAAAATATCAAATTCAGCTGCAACGTGCACTTGGAAATGTAGATATTTTAACAGAGGAGTTAACAAAACTTAGAAATGAGTTGAAGGTACTCAAACAGAGAAACTCTAAGCATAGACAAGAAGTTGACCGCCTAAATTCTAAGATTAAAGCTCTAGAGAGCCGTATTGATGCTCTACTTTAAGGAAAATAGATGATAACACTCAATCAAACAGAGAGAAAAATAATTGAAGAATCAATTCGTGATATTCAAGACTTTCCAAAGCCAGGTATTGTTTTTAAAGACATAACTACACTTTTAAACAACAAAGAGGCATATAGTGTTTTAATGAATCACCTTTATCAACGATACAAAGAATATAATTTAGATTATATTGCAGGGATTGATGCTCGTGGATTTATCTTTGGTGCAGCCCTTGCTCAAATGCTTGGTTTAGGATTTGTTCCTATTCGCAAAAAAGGCAAGCTTCCATACACAACTATTAGTGAAAAATATGCGTTAGAATATGGAGTTGATGAGATAGAAGTCCATATTGATGCATTCGGAGATAAAAAAGATGCTCGTGTACTTATAATAGATGATTTAATTGCAACAGGTGGAACTGCAAACGCTGCTGCAAAACTTGTCAATCAAACAGGTGCAACATGTGTTGAGTGCTGTTTTGTAATAGGACTTACATTTCTTGATGGCATCAAAAAATTAAAAGAAAAAACAGAAGTTTATTCACTTATAGAGGTTAATTAATGTATATTCCAACTCCTTCAAAATTTGATCCAGATGAAAATGGTCACTTTGGACTATTTGGTGGACGATATGTCCCTGAAACACTTATGCCAGCACTTCTAAAGCTGCGTGAGGAGTACGATAAAATTCGTTTTGATAAAGATTTTTGGAAAGAAGTCGACTACTATCTTAAAGATTATGTCGGTCGCCCTTCTCCCCTATACTATGCAGCAAATATCTCTGAAGAGCTTGGTGCAAAGATCTACTTAAAACGTGAAGATCTCAACCATACCGGTGCACATAAAGTAAATAATGTAATTGCTCAAGGATTAATGGCAAAACGTCTTGGATATAAAAAGGTTATAGCTGAAACTGGTGCAGGACAACATGGAGTTGCAACAGCAACAATTGCAGCACTTCTTGGACTTGAATGTGAAATATTTATGGGAGCAAAAGATGTAGAGCGTCAAGAACTTAATGTTTTTCGTATGAAACTCCTTGGTGCAAAGGTAAACTCAGTAGAGAGTGGCAGTCGTACTTTAAAAGATGCTATGAACGATGCTATTCGTCACTGGGTAACCAATGCACGTGACACATTCTATATCATCGGTACTGTTGCAGGTCCACACCCCTACCCTATGATGGTAAGAGATTTTCAAGCTATTATCGGTTGGGAAGCTCGCCAACAGATTTTAGAAAAAGAGAATCGTCTACCCGATCATATTATTGCTTGTATTGGTGGTGGAAGTAATGCCATTGGAATGTTTCAACACTTTTTAGAAGATGAAGATGTTGAGTGTATAGGTATTGAGGCCGGTGGACTTGGAATTAATGATAAAAATGGATGTAGCTTGAAAAAAGGTCGACCTGGTGTACTACATGGACAGATGAGCTATCTACTACAAGATGAAGATGGGCAGATTTTAGAGGCACACTCAATCTCTGCAGGTCTTGACTACCCTGGAATAGGTCCTGAACATGCTTTCCATAATGATAATAAATCTGTAACCTATGACTACATAACCGATAAAGAAGCACTTGATGCTTTTGTATGGTTAAGTCAGAAAGAGGGAATTATTCCTGCATTTGAGTCATCTCACGCAGTAGCTTATCTAAAAAAATTACCAAATATTAAAGGTAAGCTTGTTATTGTAAATCTTTCAGGTCGTGGTGACAAAGATATGATTCAAGCTAAAGACCTACTTCATTTTGACTAATATCAGATTATATGGATTTTTCCATATGTCTGTTTTTTAGCCTCTTTAAGTGCATATTTTGCTCTCTCTATAACCTCTTTTACATCATCATTTTCTGTAAAAGATGTTATTCCAAATGCAAGATCAGGTTGTATACCCTTCATAACTTCTACATCTGCTAACTCTATTTTTAATTTTTTAATAATAAACTCTGAAGCAGAAAGACTTGTATTTGTTAATAAAATAATAAAATCACTTCCAGCCCAACGTGCTAAGACATCAGACTCTCTAATGGATGCTCTTAAAATTTTTGCCAATTGAGAGATAATTTTTTCTCCCTTTTCTAAACCAAATATTCCTATAAGTTTATCAATGTTTGTTAAACTCAAATAGATAACGGTTGTATCATTTTTATAACGATTAAAATAACTTATTTGATGTTTCAATATAGCTTGCATATGCATTTTAGATGTTGATTTTGAAAGTTGATCTATAGTTGCCAAGCTTGCTAGCTTATCAACACGTAATTTATACTCACGCAGCTTAGAGAGTTGTTCATAATGATACTTTACCCGCGATAATATCTCTTTAGAGTCAAATGGTTTTTTAATATAATCAGATACTCCTAAATTAAAGCACTCTTCTAGCATCTTTTTATTGTGTTCTTTTGAGCTATCAATATATATTACAGGAATCTTTAATCCCGTATCAAAAGCAGCAAATTTTATAACATTAACAATCTCTACATACTGTACATGAGTATTGACCAAAATCAAATCAAATTGTTCTATTTCACTATCTAAAGCATCAAAACCTTCAGCATCATAAACTGCACTACATTGATAACCTGCTTTTGTTAATACACTCTCCAAAACATGATAATTTTGTTCATTTAACTCTATAATTAATATCTGTTTATTTGTCATAAAAAGATTCTATCATAAATTATTCTTTTGTTAGAAAAAATCTTTTTTGTTTCTAATATTTTGCTATTATATAAAAAATTAATTACAAAATGGAACAAAAGATGAATATACAACTGATAAATAAAACAGCATTTAACGTTCAAAACAACTTGACACTAAAGCTAATTACAGCAGAAAAATTTAAAAAAGTAAAATTTAAAAAAACTCTTAAGAAAGCCGGTTTCAGAGCAAAACAAGATAGTTTAGCAGCTATGCATGGCAAATCTCTTCTCTTTGTTGGTATAACAAATCATGATAATGAGAACCTAAGAACTGCAGCAGCAGCTGTAGCAAAAGCAGTAAAATCATATGATTATAAATCAATCTCCGTTGATGTAAATAAAGATAATATTGAAGCACTTATTGAAGGATTTGTTCTTGGTGGTTATGAGTTTAACACTTATAAGTCAAAATCAAAAAAATCAAAAATAAAAAATCTTTACCTTGTATGTGATGATGTCAAAGAGTTGACACAACTCTTTGAAGAAGCACTCATTCTAACAGAAGCAACATGTTTTACTCGCGATATTGTAAATACTGCTCCCGATGATATGTACCCTGAAGTAATGGCAAAACTTGCGAAAAAGCTTGCAAAAGAAAACTCTTTAGAGTGTACAATTTTAGGAGAAAAAGATCTAGCAAAAGAGAACTGTAGTGCAATGCTTGCAGTTGGACGTGCATCACGACATGAATCAAAACTGATTCATCTTGCATACAAACCAAAAAATGCAAAAAAAATTATTTCACTTGTGGGTAAAGGTCTTACATATGATAGTGGTGGATTAAGTTTAAAACCTGCAACATCTATGGTTACCATGAAGATGGATAAAGCAGGTGCATGTGCAGTTTTAGGAATTATAAAAGCTGTTAGTGCATTAAAGTTAGATATTGAAGTGCACGCATTTGTTGGTGCTGTTGAAAATATGATAGGTGGAAATGCTTACAAACCTGATGATGTTCTTGTCTCACGCAAAGGTGATACTATCGAAGTAAGAAACACTGATGCAGAAGGTCGTTTAGTACTTGCGGATGTTCTTGACTATGCGCAAGATAAAACAACTCCCGATTATCTTTTTGACTTTGCAACATTAACAGGTGCATGTATGGTAGCTCTTGGTCAATATACTACTGGCGTTATGGGTCACTCAAGTAAGCTCAAACATTCCATAGGAAAATCATCAAGAAAAGCAGGTGAACTTACAGCGACACTACCATTTAATAAACACCTTAAAAAACAGCTTAAAAGTGAAATAGCAGATATTTGTAATATATCAAACAAACCATATGGAGGAGCCATAACAGCAGGACTTTTCTTAGATAATTTCATTAAAGAAGAGAATAAAAACAGATGGTTACATTTTGATATTGCAGGAAGTGCTTATACTGAATCACCATGGGATGTTAATGTTCATGGTGCTACTGGTGCAGGCGTACGATTTATGACACAATTTATAAAAAGTATAAAATAACAACTTCTAGAAGTCATTTTCGACTTCTGAAGTTTAATATGTAACTATTTACTCATTACTCTAGGACAATTTCCTTGTTTAGAGTTCTTTCTCTGTTTTTTCATCATTGACATACGTTTTGTTTGAAAATCAGTAAACTCTTTTTTCGTAATAACTCCATCATGATTGCTATCTATCATCTCAAAAGTTGAACGATGTCTCATATTCAAATTCATACCTTTTGCCTTCATACCTTTGGTACTCATATTACCACCCATACCTCTAAAGTTTGCTGGTGGATAGTTATCATACATCCAAGAAGCAACTTTGCGTAAATTTTCAGGTGTGATATTTCCTTTTTGTGAAGGCATAACTCCAAAACGAGCTAATTTTTGAGGCATACATATAGCTTTACTTTTGCTTGGATTTTGAACATAATCTACTATGAAATCTACTGCTGATTTTTTTGTAGGATATGCCATTTTCACATGTCTCATTACACCCATTAAAGGTGGTGCTATTAATTTTGATTTATCTTTTGGCATACTTTTTATATGACACATAGAACACTTATTATCAAAAATATTCTCAGCTCCATTGGATGCAAGAAGTGTTGTTGTAACTCCGAAGAGACCTATTAATGTAATTATTTGACGTTTCATTGTAATTCCTCTATGTTTAATAAATGTATTGTGACATAAAAATATTAAGAAAACGTTAGGAGACTCACTTTTATCTACTATTTGTTTACTTCTCTTTGAAGATTCTCTTCAACTGATTTTATCTTATTTTTTAATCTATCTTCTGCATTATGACGAATATCGAACTTTAAAGAGGAGTAAACACGCTCACAATCTTTGACCTGTTCATATGCAAGTTCTATAACATCCAAAGCCTCACGCATTGTATCAGTCTCTACAACGGTTCCC
>Ga0256843_1003211_pt1 | contig 11478 bp, 18 predicted proteins | sample AlvinellametaG_FD_191572 | JGI IMG/M metagenome (GOLD analysis project Ga0256843, IMG submission 191572) | Pompeii worm associated microbial communities from hydrothermal vent at the East Pacific Rise, Pacific Ocean - Alvinella | ecosystem: Host-associated > Annelida > Integument > Unclassified ... | reverse complement strand
TGGCTGGGAGCAACGGGAGTAATAACAAGGTCGGAAACCAGAAGTGCGTACCTGTTTAGGTCGTTGTCGTAGCCGCCGCTGTCTATTATCAGGTCTCGGCCGTCCAGCTCTCTTAAAACCTTTTCAAGCTCGTCAACGGTTTCAGGAGTGTAAACAGAGAGCTGTTTACCGTGCTCCCTTTTCCGCAGCACAGAAAAAAGGTAGCAGGAGTGCTGGGAGTCTAGGTCAATTACGGGGAGCTCCATCTCAACGGCAAGGTTAGCAGCTACCGTTGACTTCCCCACTCCCCCTTTCTGGTGAGCTACTGTGATAATCACTCTTTCCCCAACTTACTGTTTATAAATGCTTAAGACAGCGCATAGCATTAATTAACATTACATCACATCATCTTACTTTAAGTAGTCCAACTTACTTCCTCGCTTTTTCTCTGCAATTTTCTATAAGCTTTCCAAAGATCATAATCACGCTGAAGATTCATCCAGAACTGAGGCGTAGTTTTAAAGTACTTTGCAAGCTTTATAGCCATCTCTGGAGAAATGCCCCTCTTACAGTTAACTATATCGTGTATGGTTCGGTAGTTAACTCCAATTTCCCTAGCAAAAGCCGTTTGGGTAAGACCTAAAGGCTTTAAAAACTCTTCCAGCAAAATTTCTCCTGGATGAACAGGGGGTATTTCCCTCTCAAAAAGGGGAACATAAGAGTAGCTCTTCTTAGCCATCACAACTCCCTAAAAAGATTTACTTATGGTAATCCTCCACTTTAACTTCATATGCATTACCGTTTTCAAATTTAAAAGTTATCCGCCACTGGTCGTTTACTCTTATACTGTAATAATCCCTTTTGGAGCCTTTTAACTTTTCCAATCTGTTTCCAGGCGGAACTCTAAGATCCTCTACAGTCTCAGCCTTATCTATCATTTCTAGCTTCCTTAAAGCTCTTCGCCAAATGTCTGCAGGCAACTTCCTACTTTTGCCAGTTCTAAACAACTCTCGTGTATCCTTATCTCCAAAAGAAAGTATCAATTTCTATCACCCTCATTGAATATATGTATCATTCTATCATAGCAACATAAAACAAGGCATTTAACAAACGATATACTGCATACAGCATAAGACATTACAAAACATTTATTCAAATCAAAATAGCCTATTTTAGTTCTTTAACACAGCCCTAAATTGGTACTTAAACGGCTATTAGAAGAGAGAAAGATGCCCATAACCATTACTGAAGAGATGATGAAGCAGGACCCGTTCTTCCAAGAGGGACTTGAAAGAGGAGTTCAAAAAGGCAAGTTAGAAGCTAAGAAAGAGGACATTATTAACCTTCACAAGGAACTCCAGCTTCCACCTGAGAAGATAGCTAAAGTCCTAAAGGTTCCGTTAGAGTTTGTAAAGGAAGTTCTCAAAACGGCCGACGAATAAGCCTTACTCTACACTAATACCAAGCATTTCGCAGGATACTGCAGCACTCTACAGCTTAAAAGTAGGTCTAAAGCAGACCTTCTTCTTTCTGGGAACCTCAATTACTTCCCCCGTGCGGGGGTTCCTGATTTTCCTCTCCTTCTGCTCCTTCAGGTCAAAAACTCCAAAACCCTGAATTGACACCCTCTCCCCCCTTTTAAGGGCTTCCGTTATTTCTTTAAACAAAAACTTCACAACGGCTTCAGCGTCTTTCTTTCTAATCCCAAACTCCTCGGCAACTTTATCTATTAAGTCCTTGCGGGTCATTAAGCTGCTACCCCCTTGAGTAGTAAATGCTCATCTCTATTCGGGAGTGACCGATTTCAGATTCCACTACTTTAAGAGCTTCCTCTTCCGGGAGCTCCCTCCCCTTCAGCTGCTCAAGGCGCCTCTTAACGTAGTTAACCCTAAAGGCGTGGGAGCCCGTGTAAACCTCGCCGGCTTTAACGGCCGCCCTCTTCAGGTCAGAGTAGTAGTTCTTCCTAACGGAGCTCCACTCCTTCTCCCTTAAAAGCTCTTTCAGCCTCCCGTGGAGCTCCTTAATCCTCTCAAACTCCTCAGGCCTGTCTGAATAGTCTATCTCTCTGGTCCTCCCGCCCTTGCTCTTTCTTATAACAACCCTATTCTCAAGGGGTAAGAGATCCATCTTCTTAACGTCCCCCACCCTTGCGCCGGTTAGGAGCTGGAGCTCTGCTATGACCCTGTGAACCTCTTCCTTAAGATTAGAGATAACCCTCTCAGGGTGAGCAAAAGCCAGAGCTCTCCCCGAGCTCCTGCCCGCAGAGTAAATCTCCTGGTAGCTCCTCCCTATCTCCTCGGAAATGTCGGGCCTTCCCACAACCTCAAAGAACTTTCTCAAGGCAGAGGCGTTCACTTTAAGTGTTTTCTGGGAGCAGTAGCCGGCCTTAGAGAGGAGAAACTCCCTAACCACCTCAGGAGTCACCTTATCAAGCCTGTTAACTCCCTTCTCTCTTGCCCAGTTAACGAACTCTTTAGCTACTCCCATGTAGCGGTTAAAAGTTGAGTAGGAATGAATGAGGGGAGACCTACCGCCAAGCCTCCTATAAACCTCCCTCTTTGAAACCCCTATTCCCTGCTTCAAGACCCCGGCGGCGTACTTTAAGGCGTAGGTAAGTCCCGAATTTTTCTTAATTCCCTTTAAACTTTTCATAAGCCCACCAGAACTCCTGTACATTTTCTCTGCCGACAATCTCTATGCTCTCAACTTCTTTCTTGTTTATAAGAACCAGCTTTTCAAAGCTCTCATAGCTTCTACCCTCCCTAACCAGAAGGAGCAGGCAAAGGTTGTCGTAGGCAAGGAGCTCCCCCTGAACCTCGCACCTGCCCGCTCCTCTACCCTCATAACACCTGCCGTAGCGGACTACAATCTTCCTCCCCACACAGGCTTTGAAGAACCTCTCATAAACCTTCATCCTTAACGCTCCTTTTAGCTTCCTTTAAAAACTGCCCCAAACGCTTACCCGTAATCTTTCTGAAGACTTCCCTCAATTCCCTACTTGAGTCAAACAACCTCATGAGAGCCGACTTCTGAGCCCTCAAGCTCCGGAGTTCCATTATGACTTTCTTGTGAGCTTCCTGCCACCCCTTCCTGTACCCCTCCTCGTAAGCCCTGCTGATTACTGAGTCAAGATTCTCAGCCTCCTCCCTGAGCTCCCTAACCTCACGGGCAAGGGCGTCCCTTTCTCTCCTCAACCGACTCACGGAAGCCCCGACATCAACTTCTTCCCTCTTAAACCCCTCAATCCTTTCCCGGAGCTCCTTAATGTCCCGGTATAACCTCTTAACCTCAGACTGGAGCTCTTCCTTCCGCCTTTCCAACCCCTCAAACCGGGCGAGCTCCTCAAGTTTCAGGTAAACATAGAGGGAAATTACCAGAGCTCCTAGAAAGAACCCTGAAACCGCGAAAGGGAGAATGTAACGGAGAACAGTATCAAATCCCTGGCTTTTAAACCATAAAAGGGCGTCTAAGACGCTACTTTCGTGATTAATGGCGTAGAGAACCCAAAATCCGTAGAAAAGGAGCAGTCCCAGCAGAAAACCCCAGAAAAGCCACGAAAGCAGCCCTTTCCAGAAAGAGGACAAGAAAACCCCTAAAAAGGCGTTTAGGTCTAACAAAGTCCTGTTAGGGCCGGACTACCGCCCTGGTTCGTTCGCTCGCAGGCATCTAAACCTGCCTGTTGGGCCTATCAGCCCGCTGGTGGAACGAACCCAAAGCCCCAGCAGCCGCTTACGGCGGCCAATCGGGCGGAACGCACCGCCATACACACAAACACAAACACCGGGACCTTAACCATAAAATTAATCCCTGCTTTTCTTTTCCGCAAGGAAAACCACTGTTTCAATATTTATACTACAATAGCACTACGATCTGTTCTCACCTTACAAACCAAGTGTATAAATTGTAAGAGCCACAAAACTGCCACTCTATAGGAGGCTATATGAAAGCTCTTTCTCTATTTAGCGGTATAGGTGGCCTAGATTTAGGTTTCTTAAACAATGGATTCCAAATACTTCTAGGCATTGAAATCAATAAGTATGCGATAGACTCCCTAAGGCATAACTTTCCGGAAACATTATTCCTGCACGAGGATATAAGAAAGGTAAATTTAGAAGACCTTGATAATCTAGTTTATAAACACTTTAAATATAGCATATCAGATATAGACGTAATTCTTGGGGGGCCCCCATGCCAAGCATTTTCTACAGGGGGCAGACGCTTAGGTATTTCAGACAATAGAAAAGATAAAGGAGGAGACCTAGTATATCACTACATGGAATTCATAAGACAGATAAAACCAAGCATATTCATTTTTGAAAACGTAAAAGGACTACTCTCAAGCAGCATAAAAAAAATGTCTTTTTACGAAAGAGTTTCTAAGTATAAAAGGAAAGAAGATGTCCCCTATGAATACCGCCCAGGTAGCCTCTTTGAAAAAATCCTTAATGATTTCTCTAACCTCGGATACAATCTATTTTATGAAGTTCTAAATGCAGCAAATTTTGGAGTTCCTCAAAAGAGAGAAAGAGTGTTTATTGTAGGTATCCGGAAAGACATAAATACTACTTTTTCTTTTCCCTCACCAACTCATATTAACCCAGATTTATGTAATAAAGAGAATTTTAGAAAACCATGGTTAACCTTACGAGACAGCATTTATGACTTAAAGGATATAGAAACCTTGGAATTTGTAAATTTCCCGCCATCTTGGGGTAAATATATGGCTCTAATTCCCCCTGGAGGATGCTGGGTAGATTTACCAATAGAGTTGCAAAAAGAGGCTCTTAAAGGCGCCTTTGACACACCAGATGATCCGTTAAAGTTCGGAAAAAGAGGGGGAAGAAGGGGTTTCCTAAGAAGACTCTCTTGGGATAAACCTTCTCCAACATTACTCACTTCTCCAGTAATGAAAGGATCCGTACTAGCTCACCCTGAAAAAAATCGTCCCCTATCTGTAGAGGAATACAAAAGAATCCAGACCTTCCCAGATAGTTGGCAAGTTGTAGGAAGTACTCGCATTAAATACAAACTGCTTGGAGAAGCTGTACCTGTTAAACTTGCAGAAGCAATAGCTAAACAAGTTAGAGTATTTCTAGAATCCAAAACAACAACTACATAAACAACTCCCAAATATCTTTACCCTTATATCTTTCATCTTGGTTCCACTCTTTCTCCAGCCTTTTCGAGAGTTCCTCAATTTTTTCTACAACCGAGAAACTTCCGAATATTTCTTTATACACTAAATCCAAAATCTCTAAAACCCGCAAATAATAAAATTCTTCCTCAGCAATAAAATCCCAAAGCTCTCTTCCTATTTTTGTATACTCACTAAGCTCAAAACCCACACTTTCAAATCCTCCTTTTATCTGAGAAGATATTTGTTCCGGATTCCCATAAGTCATACCTAATAACATCTTCACATCCTTCCCGCAAAATTTAGTACCTTGCAACTTGGTCATTACCTCAATAAGGGAATAAACCATCTCAACATTCATAGTATTAGGGCCAGATTTTATCTGAAATAGATTAACTAAATCGTCCACAACTTTTACAAGATCTACCGTAGTTCCCTTTTTAAGTTTCTCTTTTATATTTTCATACTCCACACTATTTATATCCTCTAACATCTCCGGTTTAATAGAACCTGAGTAAAAAAGCAACTCCTCAACAAAAGTCCCCCACTTAGTAACAATTGATCTCGTAATGTTCTGATATAAATTGAATCGAATTAAATCTCTTACATTATCTCTCAAACCTAAAAGAGTAGATATATGCGGATTAATTGATAAATCATCTATTGATTTTATTTCTAATTTGGCTTTTAATGAGTCCATGAATCCTTTCACTAAAAAAGCGATGATTGTATACCTTATATCCACACTATTAACACCTTTTGCCTGAAAAAAGGTATTAACCTTATTATGAACATCCCGAAGTTCCCCCTGAATTTTTCTAAACTTATCCCTCACTTTCTTCAAATCTCTATGAAATAAAGGCTTCCCACTATCTTGATATCTTAACTCTCCAAGCCGCTCAGGATCAAAATCTAGAAACGCACGAATACTAGAAATAAAAGCTAATAAAACAGAAGCTTTACTTTTAGAAATCATAGGATAAATCCTATGACATAAAAAGTGCCTTTCTAAAAATTCAAGAAGCTCTGGCATCATATAAATCTCCAAGTCACAATCATCCACACCACGCAAAAGCTTCATCTCTCCAAACCTCCACAACAACAAGAATACCAACAAATACAAATATAACAACAAAATACAAATCAAAACAAACAGCTCAAATTTAACCTTACACAAACCTCTCACCACACATCTTTCCCAACCTCCACCAACAACTCTTCTTTTGGAAGAATTAATATATTGGCTAAAATTATGCCTATTTACTACAACAAAATCGATTTTTTCTTGTGTGTAAAAATTTTTAATTAAAAAATAAAGGCTGCGAAACAATCAAGAAACTCTCTGGATACCTCCAGGTTTTTGGGATAATCTTAATGAACAAATTTGTTTTTGAGGAAAAAGGAATATGAGCAAAACACTAGAAGAAATATTAAAAAGTAGATTAACGATTTTAGAGAAGTTAGAACAATTATTACTCGGTAAAAAAGGGTTTGTTATTAAGGAAAACGTAACCTCAAATACTTTGTCCAATCCTAAAAACAATTTACTTGCTCTTATACATTCCCTCAGAGGTTCAATACACATGTCTCTTAATTTCCCTGATATTACGGGCAGAAAAACTTTGCAAGAGAAATTAAAAAAATTAACCGATGGTCTTGATTCACTTCTCATTGAACAACTAACTACAAGTTCTACCTCTAGGACATTTAAAGGAATATCCATCACTTACAAACTAGAAAATACAGGAACACGACAAACAAAAACTGCTCAAATTACTATAAATCAACAAGAATTTCTTTCGCTTATGTTTAACATATTAGGCATTCACGGTCTTGTAGAAGAACTCCTGTTACCACATAACTCAGATGTTCTTGCTCAAATTGAAAGTTACAAAAAAGTACTTGAAAATAAACTCAAAGAACTCCAAGAAACAAAAAGAAAAATGGAAGAATTCATAAAAGAAAATAGTCTTGAAGTATTTAGTAAGAACTTCTTAAAACAAGCAAGTGAACTTCAAAAACAAGCAAAAAGATCTGCAATAGTTACAACTTTTCTTTACATAATAGTGCTTTTATTTCTGTTTTTCATCCTATCAAATCCATCTTCGGGTTTGCAGTCAGTAATGGCAAGATTCACAATTGTCTTTCTGATTGCCGGAATAGCCACATACTTGTTAAAGTACACTATAAGACTCTTCGAAAGAAAAAATGAATACGAAAACAAAGCTCTCGTTCTTTCCACATTTCCAGCCCTTAATTACTTTCTTGGTAACGATGAACATAAGTTTGAACTAATCAGAACCCTTATACTCGAAAATCAGAAACTTCAAACCTTACAATCCACAAAAGATTCTTCTATCAATGAAGACTTAATCATCAAGCTCTTTTCCATTTTGAAAGACATTAAACCTGGGAGTAAATAATAAATGCCCGTTTAATTCCTTAATATTCTGCTTACTAAATCTTATATTTTTGCAGATACTATCGTGGTATAAATTCCATGATAAACCCTATTTTTAGGAAACCAAATGCCTCGCTTAGAAAAAGGACTCAAGACTAATAGGGAAGAAATCCTTGAAAAACTAAGAGAGTTAAAGCCTCTACTAAGGCAAGAGTATGGAGTAGTTAAGCTCGGGCTCTTTGGCTCTGTCGCCCGGGGAGACAATACAGAAAACAGCGACGTTGATATCCTGATAGAGGTCAAAAGGCCCAAGTTCACTCTGTTTGACTTCGTAGGACTTAAACAGTTTCTTGAGGAAAAGTTAAACTGCAAAGTAGACCTTGTAATGGAAAGAGCAATTAAACCAAGACTGAGAAAAAGCATTCTTTCTGAGGTCATCTATGTCTAAGGAAAAACACCCCACCGTTTACCTTGAGGACATCTTAAACGCCATAGGAAAGATAGAGAGATATACCAAAGGCATGTCAAAAGATGAATTTATTTCAAATGAGCTGGTTATAGATGGCGTCATACGAAACCTTGAGATTATCGGAGAGGCCACCAAGAAACTACCTAAGTCTTTTAGACAACAATACCCACAAGTTCCGTGGAAGAAGATCGCAGGAATGAGAGATGTTCTTATTCACGATTACTCAGGCATAGACATAGAAGTTGTATGGGACACGATAAAGGAAAAATTACCCGAATTCAAAAAGCAAGTCCAGATGATATTAACTGAGGTAGATTCAGACCAGGAACTCGAAGCTCCGGAGCCGTAAAATGACCTACGCTTACCTTAGAGTTTCCACGGACAGACAAGAGCTTGAGAACCAGAAGTTTGAAGTCCTCAAGTACGCCAACGATAACAAGCTGGGAAACGTGGAGTTCGTTGAGGAGACCGTATCAGGCCGTAAGAGCTGGAAGGAGAGGAAGATAGGAGAGCTGGTTGAGGAACTCCGGCAGGGAGACGTTCTCATCATCACGGAACTCTCCCGTCTGGGCAGGTCTATGCTGGAGATTATGGAGCTCCTGTCTATCCTCCTGCGAAAGGGTGTGGAGCTCCACGTCGTCAAAAACAGGCAGGTTCTAAAGGACGACCTCCAGAGCAAAGTCTTTGCTATGGCCTTTTCTATCGCCGCCGAGATAGAGAGGGAGCTAATCAGCCAGAGAACGAAGGAGGCCCTCAAAAGGCGGAAGGCAGAGGGTAAACCCTTAGGCAGGCCCAAAGGAAGCTTCTCATCGCCTCTGGATAAACACTGGAACCAAATTAGGGAGCTCCGACAGAAGGGGGTATCAGTAGCCTCCATTGCTAAAATTCTGGAAGTGCCCTACTCAACCCTGTGGAGTTATCTAAAGAGGCGGGAGGAGAGGCTGAAAGGTAAAAGTTGAAAAGCTAAAGCTCCCTCATCATATCCTTAATGAGTTTTAAGGATCTTCCCCTCCCTGTTGTAAGGCGTTTGATAAGCAACTTCCTTATGTAATCAGCTCTATCTTTCTCCGGAAGGTTGAAAAGAGTCTTTGTTAATTCCTTAAGACCTTCCCTGCCGTCGCATAAAAGTGAAAGAAGTTTATCCCCCGGTCGAGAGCTCCCCGTCAGTTTTTTACAGGAGAGCTCTCTTATATCCCTGAGCTCATATTTAAAGCGAAGATTTTCTTTGTTAATGAAGTCTTCCATCAAGGGTGCTCCTTCCCCTACATACAGGACTACTTGATAAATACTCTTGTCCGGATACCTATTCTTTAACTGAACGTAGAATCCCAACATTACTAAAGGCATGTCTTCTTTGTTACGGGTCTCAATTTCTAGCTGTACAATTGAGCCGTCTTCCAGCTCTACAACAAGGTCTGTCTCCTTCTCCTTAAAATCCGGTAAGGAATTGTCTAACAGTCTAACCGCCTTATTGCCGGTAAGCAGGTAGATAAATTTTTCCGGAACTTCCTCTATGAGGTCGCTTAGATAGATCTCTTTCCTATCTTCACCCATCTGAACCTCTTTAAAGGCTGTAAGTATCCTCAACTCCCAAGAAAAAACACATAGCCTTCTCCAGTTTCTTCATCTCATCATGCGTAAGAGTTGCTATCTTCTCCGGAATTAACCTTGATTTGTCGATAGCCCTCAGCTGGTCAATCATAACCGCAGACTCTTTTTCCAGTTTCCCTCTCGGCTTTATAAAAAGCCTCATGGGGTATTTACCTTTCAAATGCGAAGTAAGAGGAGCCACTATAACAGTCGGGTAAATATCTAAAACTTCCTGCCTTTGAACTACTACTACCGGCCTCGTCTTCCCTGGTTCCGCTCCCTTGGAGGGACTTAACTTGGCGAGGTAAATACCCCCTCTAATCAAGTCCATCGGTAACTGTCTCCTCCAATTCCCTTATTTCCCTGAGATTATCCTTATCCTTTGAGAGCTCCCTGGCAGACTCAATCAAGTTTTGAAGGAACTCCTTCCTCTCAAGCTCCCTTTGGTAAAGGAGAAGAGCTTGCTTAATTACAGTACTTTTGGGAGAGTCTGTTTTCTTTGATAGGTTTTCAAGTAAGCTGGCAAACTCGTTATCCAACCTTAAGGTATAGGTCTTAACCATCCTTACCTCTCTTTGACAATTCAGTTAATTATATTAAGCAGTCTAAATAGACTTATCAAATGGCTTTTCAAATAGCCTTCAGAAAAAACCTAAGTTCACATTGAGCCTAAACGGTTATTGGAGGAGAAAAAGGTATTGCTTACTATTACTGAAGGTAAAACCATTCACAAAAACTAAAATGCAAAATAGTACAGAAGACTAACACCAAATTCAGTTTCAGACTAAACCGGTTTACTATCTCTCAGCTAAAACAGGTATTCAATAACTAACAGCTCATACCAAGTTAACCTCGGCCATTACATTCGTCCTTCAATAAAGTTTAGAATTATCAAAGATACAAATAAGTGGGGCGGCCTGCTAAACGCTGTCACTCTCTACAGCTTAATCTCGGTATTGAAGGATAGGGAAAGTGGTATAGGTGGTTCATTATCCTGCTAGAAACCATCATTATCTTTTACCTTTTCCTTGAAAACCGGAGTCTCATTCAATCTCTCAAGTATTGCTTAGGAAATGCCGTGAACCCCGACCTCTGGGCTTTCCAGGGGATATACCTGGGAACCTTCCTCACAATAGTGAGCTTCGGTTCAGGAATCACTTTTCTCGTATTTTACGTTTTGTTTCACAAACTCCCTGCCATTTTAAGAGACCGGGGTAATAATAACAACTTAGACAGAGCAATGATTCACTATTTAATGGAGCAGCAAAAACAGAAAATAAAAGAGCTTAAGCCCCTAAAGAAGGAGACAGAAAAAGAGTTAGATGAGCTCAGGAAAAAACATCAACTCCTAAAGAGCAAGGAAATAGAGTACCAGCGCCTCATTAGAAAACTTCAATACAGACTTGAAAGGGTTGAGGAGGGTAGAATAACCATCAAAGCATCACCGAAAATTTTTAAGTTTAAACAGAGATATAACCTCTCTCACCTAAAGTTCAGCAGTTGAGTATAATTCTTTAACAAAAATTAAACTTCCGAACGTGAGGAAAAAATGGCCAGAGGCAGAAAAGCAGGAAAGAGAACTAACAAAACAGTCAGACTCTCCATTCCCAAAAGGCTTTACTACATCCTCTACGGAATAGCCGGGAACAACGAGCAGAAACTTAACAGGCTGATAAGAACAATCATAGAGGAGAAACTGGAGAGCTCCACGGTCGTCGAGATTGCATCTATGCTGGAGTCTAAGAGCAGGGTAAAGGAGAAAGAGGAATAGCCTGCAGAACAGGAGTAAGAATAACCCCCACTCCCCTTTCGGAACTTTGAAATAAATCAGGAGCTCCATCTGGAGTTCCCTCCCCTCCCATCAAGGTAAACCCTCATCTTCCACCCAGAAATCATCTACAGTAC
>Ga0256843_1003210_pt1 | contig 11479 bp, 9 predicted proteins | sample AlvinellametaG_FD_191572 | JGI IMG/M metagenome (GOLD analysis project Ga0256843, IMG submission 191572) | Pompeii worm associated microbial communities from hydrothermal vent at the East Pacific Rise, Pacific Ocean - Alvinella | ecosystem: Host-associated > Annelida > Integument > Unclassified ... | reverse complement strand
AGTTTATAGATATAGATGCCATAGATCCGTATGATCCACTAGGATTTTTTACATACAAGTTCAAAAAACCAACAGCTACACTCTTAAAAGATTATGAAACACATATCCAACAAGCAAAAGAGGAGCTAAAGGTACTTCAAGAGAGCAAAGATACACAAGGAGAGTAGAGTTATGCATCTAAGTATTGATATACATGACAATCATCTTGAACAGCAGATTAAGGATTATATAGTCCAAAAACATCAAAAAGCCAATGATTTGATACTAGAAGCGTTAAAACTATTTTTTAAAAATAACTCTAGTGCTGGATTGTCTTATCGTACAAAAGATCCAAAAGAGATATCAAAACCTTTGGATTTTGGTTTGCAGGAAAATAATGAAGAGTTATTTGATGATATAGATGATGTAAAAAAGTTTGCCAAGAAGCTTAGAGATGATGCTTGGAGATAGGGTATTTGTAGATACTTGTATGATTATAGAGTATCTTAAAGGTAGGTTAGAGCTAAATAAACAAGAGTGTTATATCAATAGTATTGTATTGATGGAGCTTTATTTGGGTGCTAGAAATAAGCAAGAGTTGTATAAACTCAAAGCTAAGTTACAAGGTTTTAGACTCTTGGATATAACTCAAGATGAGATGGATTTGGCAACACAGATTGTTGATATGTATGCATTGTCTCATGGAGCTAAGATACAAGATGCTATCATAGCATCATCTTGTTTGATAAGTAATCTAAGTTTAGCAACATATAATTTAAAAGACTTTAGATACATTCCTGATTTGAAATTGATAAAGGATATAGGATGAAGATACATTTTATAGGTATAGGTGGTATAGGTCTCTCAGCTCTTGCGAAGTTTTTGCACAATGATGGGCATATCATCTCAGGCTCAGATATAAAACAAAGTGAGATTACCAATGATTTAGCACTTAACTATGATGCCAAGATTACTATACCACACCATGAAGATGCAGTAGTGGGTGTAGATATGGTGATATACTCAGCAGCAGTTAGAGCAAACAACCCTGAGTATCAAAAAGCAAAAAGCTTAGGTATAGAGTTGCTATCTCGTAAAGAGTCTTTGAAGTTTATCTTAGGCTCTAAAGAGGTGTATGCAGTAGGTGGAGCTCACGGTAAAAGTACCACTTCAGCTATGCTCTCATCTATAGTACCCAAAAGCAATGCCCTCATAGGTGCTATATCTAAAGAGTTTGGCTCTAATGTACGAAACTATCCAAACAACAAAGTGGTTTTTGAAGCAGATGAGAGTGATGAGAGCTTTTTAAACTCCAATCCATACTTAGCTATCGTTACCAATGTAGAGCCAGAGCATATGGAGTATTATGAGTATGATGAAGAGAGATTTTATAACGCTTATAGAAACTTTTTGTCTTTGGCAAAAGTTAGAGTTATCAATGCAGAAGATGAGTTTTTAGGCTCACTAGATATGGATAGTATCAAACTATATCCAAGCAAAGATATATCTAGTGTTGAGTATGTACTAGTCCAAGGAGAACCACATACCAAGTTCACTCTAAAAGATTTGGGAGAGTTTGAAGTGTTTGGGTTTGGATACCACATAGCACTTGATGCATCCTTGGCAATACTAGGAGCTTTGGAGTTAGGTGAGAGTATAGAAGATATTAGAGCTAACCTTCTAAACTACAAAGGGATTAAGAAGAGATTTGACATCATCCAAAATACAGATGAGAGTGTAGTCATAGATGACTATGGACATCATCCTACAGAGATAAAAGCTACTATGTTATCACTTCAAGAGTACAAAAAACTTAGAGATTTTCACAAACTCACAGTGATATGGCAACCACACAAATATAGCCGTACGATGGACAATCTAGCAGGTTTTGTAGAGTGTTTTGAAGGGGTTGATGAGTTAGTCATACTACCTATCTGGAGTGCTGGAGAGATAGAAATCCCTATCGATTTGAAAGGTGCATTTAGTAGATACAATCCTACTATGGCAGATAGTATAACAAAAGAAGATGGTATAGTTAAGATACAAAAAGATGGACATACTATCACAGAGTATCATTCAGGTTTGATAGTAGGCTTTGGAGCAGGAGATATTACATATCAAATCAGAGGTGAAAACTAATATTTCTTATATAAAATTTTGATACAATCTCGCTTTCAAAATTTTTTTAAGGATATTTAATATGAAAAAACTATTACCTTTTATTGTACTTTCTTCTGTATCTATATATGCTGATGCAGTAAAGCTTACAGATGTAGAGGCTAAGTATAATGCTACGGCTAAAGTAGAGGCTTCAAAAGCACTCAAACAGCATATTGGACTAGGATTTGCTAATACTACAGGCAATACAGATACACTAAACTTTAGCTTTGAGTATGATTTTACATATACAACAGTAGGTATAAATGACCAAGAGTTAAAAGTAGCATTTGACAGTAGTGCATACATATCAGAAAATGATGATGTTAGAGATAATGAAGAGTATAAAGCTTGGTTGAGACTTGAACAGGTGATATCTAATGATTGGTTTGGATATATGTCTGCTAGATGGCTTAAAAATGAGTTTAGAAACTATGATAGTAAAACAGGCTTAGGGATTGGTATAGGTAAAGATGTTTATAAGGATGCAACTCAGGAGTTAAAGTTGGCTTTGGGTGTATCGTATAACTTTGAACAATATACAGATAATACTCCAGATGAAGATTTTGCTGCTTTGACACAATATCTACAATACACCAATGAGTTAAATGATATAAGTAGTTTATATTTGAAACTAGGAGCTTTAGAAAATTTTGAAGATTTTTCAAATGATTATGAACTCTCTATGGTAGCTGGTGTGAAGTTCGCTATCGCACAAAGTCTAAATCTATCTATAGAAGCTGAGATTGATTATGATGCTTTACCATCAGATGGATATGATAAAACTGATACAAAAACACTTATCAAATTAGGTTATGATTTCTAAAACACTTATTATCTCTTCATAGCTATATGTTATGAAGTAGATAATTATAATATCTCCTTTTTTTCCTTCTTTTTTTACAATTTAAGTTTTATTTATTGTTGAGGTTATTTTCTGGTATGAAAACTATGATATATTGTGGTGTTAACTTAATATAATAGGATTAAGTAGTTGATAAAATAGAAGGAGAAAAGATGAAAAAAACTATATTTTTGCTCTCTAAAGGTATGTTTATATCTTCAATGATAGCGATGTTGAGTGCTTGTACCCCTGTAGAAACTACAGATACAAATACTACATCAACAACAAATACAACCAACCAAACAGATACAACTGATAGTGTCATAGATACGACAGACCAAACAGGTACAGTTGATGATACTGTAGATAATACAGATGATAATATGGATGATACAACAGACCAAACAGGTACAGTTGATGATACTATAGATAATACAGATGATAATATGGATGATACTGTAGATAATGATGATAATACAGATAATACAACTACGGATACTGTAGATAATACAGATAATACAACTGATACTACACAAACTAGTGGAAAACAAGATGGCTCATACTCTTATATACCATCAGGTGATGCTTTGAGTGATGCTATGGCTATTAGATTTTTAAATAAAGCCACTTTTGGTGCCAACAAAGATAGTATCAAAGAGCTTAGAAGATTGGGTGTTGTAAAATGGGTTGATAAACAACTATCACTACCTCTAGTAAAAAACAACTATCTTATAAAAACTATTGAGATGGCAAAAGAGGCGGCTCCATCAGAAAATCCAAATAGTGTTGAAGAGTACTTAGCAGATAATGATATAGTATTTAACAAAGCAAAGGCATCTTTCCATTCACCTAGATTTATGGAGAGTGCTTGGTTTGATATAGCTATGACATCTCCTGATCAGATAAGACAAAAGCTTACTTATGCTCTTTCTCAAATCATAGTAGAGAGTGATTTTGAGCCTATTTTTTTAAGAAGAGGTGAAGCACTGTCAAGATACTTTGATATTTTGTCACAAAATGCATTTAAAAGCTACAAAGATCTTTTAACAGATATTAGTTTTAACTCTGGTATGTCTATGTTTTTGACTTTTAATGGTAACAAAGCACTATATAAAAATGAGGCTGATGTCTCTATATATCCTGATGAAAATTATGCTAGAGAGATTATGCAACTTTTTTCTATCGGGTTAAATGAGTTAAATATAGATGGTACACCTAAAAAAGATAACAATGGTAATCTAGTTCCAACATACACTCAAACTGATGTTAATGAGTTAGCAAGAGTATTTACTGGATGGGATTTAAAAAGAAATAAAAAATTTGGTTTAGTAGGTTTTACTAGAGGAGATTTGACACATCCTGTTGAATTTACATCCAAGTATCATGATAGTGGAGAAAAGAAGCTTTTAGGTAAGACTATCCCAGCAGGATTAAGTGGTGAAGATGATATAAAAGCAGCTATAGATATCATTATGAGTAATCCAAATGTTGCACCATATATCTCAAAAAACCTTATTATGAGACTTACAAAGTCAAATCCAAGTCCAGCTTATATAGGTAGGGTTGCAAGAGTGTTTGCTAATACACAAGGTGATTTAAAAGAGGTTGTAAAAGCTATATTGTTAGATGAAGAGATATGGGATGATATCAAAAATGCTCGTAGTGTTAAATTTAAAGAGCCATTGATTGCTTTGACATCTTTGTATAGAACTTTAGAGATAAAACCACTACCTTATTGGTATTTTTGTGGATTTAAAGGTCCAACTGATAACAGAGCTAGTAACTGTACAAAAGTATATAATAAGTTTTTATTTAATAACCCAACAAACTATTTGGGTCAGGGACCAGGTCGCGCACCAACAGTATTTAACTTTTATGATAACAGTTTTATCCCAAATGATGATGAGTTTAAAAACAGTTCAGAAGTTGCACCAGAGATGCAGATTCAAAATGATACTGTGTTGATTAAGTTTAATAACCAAATCAGAAAAATCTTTGATTGGGAAGAGAATAGAATGTTGGCAAATGATAAAAATGAAAATAGTATAGAAGAGATAGTTGCTAATGCTCCAGCTGATGGAAATACTCCTATATATTACATAGGTGCAGATAAGTATACATTTAATCTAAAAGATGACTATAACTTTTTAGAGTTGAGAATTGATGGTGATAAAGATGGAGATTTTTCAGAGTTGAAAGATGCAAATCAAAATGGTGATATAGCAAAAATCAACAAAGCTGTCAAAGAGTATATTGATTTTGTAGACAATAAGTTAACAGGTGGACTTTTAAGTAGTGATGAAAAAGAGTTTATCTATCAAGAGCTTACAAAAGGTGAAAAAGGTTTCTATAATCACTGGGCAGGAGATGATAGTGCTAAGTCTAAAATCAGACAAGTGATGGATAGAGTAATAAGACCACTATATAGAATGATAGTTAGTTCTGATAAATATATGGTAGAGTAGGAGAAGTAAAATGTTTGATAGAAGAGATTTTTTAAAGTTATCGGCTATTGGTTTGTCATCTATGGCACTACCAATAGAGCTTTTTGGAAATGATAATAGTAATGAGTATAAAGCTATAGTAGTTATTTATCAAGCTGGTGGGAATGACGGGCTTAATATGTTTGTCCCATCTAGCAATGATGAAAGAACAGGTTATCCAAACTATGCTAGGATTAGAGATGCTATAAAAGTACAAAATAATGCATTGAGTTTACCAATAGATAGCAATGGTAAGTTAAATCTAAGTAGTGGAAACCCTTATAGCTCAAACAATTCTCTATCTCAAGGGTACACAAAAGGTTTTTATAAGCATAGAGGTTTAGATGTGGCTACAAATGCATTAATGCCTGAGTTGGCACATTTGGTAGATAGAGGCAAGGTGGCTATCGTTGCTAACTGTGGAAATCTTATCGAACCAGCAACTAAAGAAGAGTTTTTAAATCAAAGTAAAATGTTGCCACCATTTTTGTATGCACATAACCATCAAAGAAAACTTGCTATGAATGGTTTAGCTTCAAAATTGGATTTTAGTGGAGTTGCTGGAAGGATATATGATAACTGGTCAGATATAAATGGTGGAGATATATATGGATTAAATATCGCTATCAATAGAACAGAACATATCTTTTATGGTGATCAAACTTCTCCACTTATCATTAGTCAAAATGGACCTACTGCATATACTAGACTCAAAAGAGATATGTATGATAACTATCTAAGTCTTTCTAAAAATGATAAATATAAAAGATACTATAACAAAAGTAGACAACACTCTTTTGAAATGCAAGATACTCTTGTAGAGGATTGGAAAAACAATGCGCCAACTTGGAGTTCTACCAATGCATATGGTGGAAAGCTCTTCTCTGCTCCAAAAAATGACCAGTTGGAACAAAAAAATCCAACATTAGCTGATACTAGTATGTTAAAACAGTTAGAAGCAGTAGCAAAACTAGCTTATATAGGTAAAAGTAGAGGCTTAAAAAGACAGATATTCTTTGTAGAAGATGGTGGGTATGATACACATAATAACCAAACAAATCAACATGCTAAAAAGCTAAGAGGATTAAGTCTTGGACTTGGTGACTTTTATAAAGCATTAGAAGATATGGGTATGCAAAACAATGTAACTACACTTACTATATCAGACTTTGGAAGAAGTACAGGTAACAATGGAGATGGAACAGACCATGCATGGGGTGGAAACTACTTTGTTATGGGTGGTGCTGTTAAAGGTGGTTTATATGGAACTTTGCCAGACTTGACACTAGGAAGTGATGATGATTTGACAAAAAAAGGAAGACTTATCCCAACTACATCTATGAGTCAATATTACAATACGGTATTTAAGTGGTTTGGTATAGATGATAATATGATGGATACAATTTTACCAGAGCTTAAAAATTTTGCACAAACAGATTTGGGATTTATGGTTTAAAAGCCATATCCCATACATAAAAGCTTCTTTGTATTATAATATCCTAAAAATTTTTTAGGATATTTCTTGATACAACACAACAACACATCTACTATAGTAAAAAAGTTAGACCTTGATGGGTATATAGATAATTTTAGTTCATTTTTAGCCCGTAAAAAACCTGTCTTTATGCAAGGTGATATAAATCAACACTATAGATATATCAAAGCACTATCCAATGTGGACTTTACACCACCAAAAGAGGTGCCAAATCTTGACTTGCAACTCAATCGTATCAAAAAACAAGCCACTTTGAGCCTAGAAGAGATATATGCTTTTATAACTATCATAGGATATTTTAACTACTTAAAGAGTTTGGCTATGTCTGAGCCACTTTTTGCATGGATAAGCTCCATAGAGATACCAGATGAGATCAAAGAGATAGTAGAGTATTTTGATGACAACGCTTCTATCAACCTACAAAAAGACCAAGAACTTTATGACTTGCACCATGCTATCAAACAAAACAGAAGAGATATAAAAGATAGACTTTACAAACTAGCACACTCTTCAACTCTTAAAGACTATCTAGTAGATACTCAGATACACTTCAACTCAGGAGAAGAAACACTTTTGGTTAGAGGTGGATTTAACCAAGTGCTAAAAGCTACAGTAGTAGGTAGAAGTGCTAGTGGGTTTTTCTATATCATACCACAAAGCATAAGTGACTTAAAAGAGAAAGAAGCTAGATTGCTTAGTGCTAAAGAGGCGATACTTTATAGATATGCCAAAGAGTTTTCTACTGTGTTTTACAAATGGGAGAGATTTTTAAGATTTATCAACAAAGAGTTTGATAGATTTGATAGTTATCAAGCTAGAGTTATGTTTGCAAAAGCCAATGATTATGAGTTTGTTTTACCATCCAAACAAAAACAGATAAAGCTATCATCTTTTGCACATCCTGCTATAGATGAGCCAGTACCCATAGATATAGATATGCAAAAGCCTATACTTCTTATCACAGGGGTAAATGCTGGTGGTAAAACTATGCTTTTAAAGTCCATACTTAGTGCTGTGTATATGAGTAAGTATCTACTTCCTTTTAGATGTGACAGTACTCATACCAAGATAGGACATTTTAAAAATATAGAAGCTGTTATAGATGACCCACAGTCTGTCAAAAACGATATATCTACATTTGCAGGTAGGATGCAAGAGTTTGCCAACTTGTTTGATAGGTCAGATATGATAGTAGGTGTAGATGAGATAGAGCTTGGAACAGATTCAGATGAAGCAGCTAGTTTGTTTAGAGTGATGCTATCTTCACTAGAAAAAAAAGGTATATGGTTTGTAGTGACTACTCACCACAAAAGACTAGCTTCACTTATGGCTAGTGATGATAGTGTAGAGTTGATAGCTGCTTTGTATGATGAAGAAAGAAGAGTGCCGACATATACATTTTTGCAAGGAAGTATAGGTAAAAGTTATGCATTTGAGACAGCATCAAGATATGGTGTACCACAAGTTGTAGTAGATGAAGCCAAAAGAGTGTATGGAGAGGATAAAGAAAACTTAAATGAACTTATAGAAAAGTCCACGACACTTGAAAGAGAAATGCGACTCAAAATCGCAAAAGTAGATGAAGAATTAGCCAAAGTTGAGAGACAAAAACAAAAACTCATAGAACAAGAAGAGAAACTCAAAGAAGAACACAGAAAAATAGTAGCTACATTAGAAAACAGATATAATGCAGCAACTAAAAAAGCTAGAGAAGCTTTAAAAGTAAAAGAGTCAACTGAAGGAAGAAGACTTCTTAATGAAGCACATAAGTACAAATCCCAACCGATAAAAGAGGCACAAAAACCAAAAGAGTTACCAAAAGAGGGAGATAGGATAAAGTATCGTTCTCACAAAGGTGTACTGCTTCAAATCCGTGGTAAAGAGGCTACTATAGAAGTAGATGGGCTTAAGATGAGAGTACCACTTAAAGACCTCAAAAAAATCTCACAAGAAAAATCCATAAAACCTAAATTCAAACCAAAAAAAGCACAACATAGTGTAGAAAAAAGTGGTGCTAGTGTATCACTCAAGGTTATAGGTATGTTTGGTGATGAAGCGATAGACAAGGTAGATAAGTTCCTCTCAGATGCACTGGTCAATGGTATAGATGAAGTACAAATCATACACGGTACAGGTACAGGAGTGTTAGCCAAACTTATAAGTGAGTATCTATCAACTCATCCAAAGATACAAAAGTTTTATCGACAAAAAGGCAATTTGGGTATAACTGTAGTGGAGTTGTAAAAATTAACCTCATTAGGGTATAATTAGCTTAGTATAATTTTTAGGAGTTTATTTTGGATATAAATGATGTAAAAAAAGAGTTAAGTAGTGATGAAAAACTACTCGAGAGTGCTTTTAAACTTGAATCTATCTACAAAAAATACAAATATGCTATATGGGGTGTTGCTGGTGCTTTGATAGTAGCATATGCTGGTAGTCAGATAAGTACATATATGCAAAATAGTCGTTTAGAAGCTGCCAATAGTGCTTTGTTGAGTTTGGAGAAAAATCCTAACGATACTAAAGCTTTGGCAACTCTCAAAGAGAAAAATGCAAAACTTTATGAGTTATATATCTACTCCAAATCAGCAAATAGTGGAGATGTAGAAGGATTAGAAAAACTTCTGAACTCTCAAAACGATATAGTAGCAGATGGTGCTAAGTATCATCTAGGTCTTGCTAAAAAAGCACCAAAAGATAGTAAACTATATCATGATTTGGTTCTTATAGAAGAGGCTTATCTTGCTATTAAAAAAGGTGATATACAAGAGGCAAAAACTAAACTTTCATTAGTCAATCAAAACTCTCAAGTAGCCAATATAGCAAAACTTTTAGAACATGCAACAATCAAGGTAAAATAGTATGAAATCAACACTGCTGAAACTAGCTGTTGTATCATTTGTTGGTATGATGGGGATAGTAGGGTGTGACTCTGGTAAAAGCTTTGAACCCAAAGAGGTTTTGAAACTCAATACAAAAGTTACATCTTATAACTCTAAGATAATTGACCAAAGCAGATATGGTGCTACTTTGGAAGATGGACACTTTATCGATAGATATGGTATATCTAAGATAACTCTGCCAAAAGGATTTCGTTATTTAAATGGTTCAGCCAGTCAAGTTTTGTGTAGCAGTGATGAGGTTTTGAAAGTGATAGATAGACAAAGTGCTAAGACATTTGTAGATATCAATACATCTATGCCTACAGTCTCAGCATCAATACATAGCAATCTTGTAGCTTATATACTATCAGATAATTCACTAGGTATATATGATACCAAAAAACATGATATATTGATACAAACACAAGTTGGAGATAGTGTAGCTATCAACACCAAAGCAGCATCTCCTATCTTTGTAGATAACTTAGCAGTTATGCCTATGCTAGATGGTAAGCTTGTTATCGTAGATATCAGTGATTTGGAAAATACAAATGTAGTTTATATCAGTAGTGATGCTGTATTTAACAATGTGATTTATCTATCAAGGATAAAAGATACTTTGGTAGCTGCAACACCTACAAAGGTAGTAACTTTAGGTGATGTTGGAGAAAATGAGTATGCTACACTTATATCTGATGTAGCTTTAAATAAATCCAATATATATCTTTTTGCAAAAGATGGCAATATCATCAAGTTAGATACACATTTACATACTATCACATCTAAAAAGTTTGATTATGCTAGATACTCAGCTGTAAGTGCATTTGGTGATAAGGTCGTAGCATTGGATAAAAATGGTGCTTTGATAGTACTAAACAGTACTCTAAGTAAGTATCGTATATACGATATAGATGATGTTGATAATCCTGTATATATAAATGGTAACAAACTATATAAAGATGGTCAGATTATAGATTTGTCATTGATATCTTATGAGTGATATAGTAGAAGCTTTTCAAGAGTACCTATATGTGACAAGAGCCTTGGATAAGGCAACTATCAGTTCATATATAGGAGATATTACACAGTTTGAAGAGTTTTTATCCAAGCCACTTATACAAGCTGATATGGATGATATCTTTGATTTTTTAGCTCTTTTTGATAACAAACGCACACTTAATCGTAAACTCTCATCTATCAACTCTTTTTTTTCTTTTTGTCATAGACAAAACTTCACAGATACAAAACTAAACATCCCTATGGCAAAAGTACCAAAAAATTTGCCAAAATACTTAAGTTTTGAAGAGATACAAAGAGGACTAGAGCTTATAGATAGAAGTACTTTGATAGGACTTAGGGATTATGCTTTGATACTGTTTTTGTATGCTAGTGGTTGTAGGATATCTGAAGCACTAAAAGCCCAAAGAAGCGATATACTAGAAGGGTGGCTTAAAATCCGTTTTGCCAAAGGAGCAAAAGAGAGAGTAGTGCCACTAGCACCCATAGCCCTACAAGCACTTGAAGAGTACTTAAGCAAACAAAGCATAAGCAGTAGCTATATATGGCTAAACTACAAAGGCAATCCACTTAGTCGTATAAGTGCCTACAAGATAGTTAAGAAGTATCTAGGAGTATC
>Ga0256843_1003209_pt1 | contig 11479 bp, 13 predicted proteins | sample AlvinellametaG_FD_191572 | JGI IMG/M metagenome (GOLD analysis project Ga0256843, IMG submission 191572) | Pompeii worm associated microbial communities from hydrothermal vent at the East Pacific Rise, Pacific Ocean - Alvinella | ecosystem: Host-associated > Annelida > Integument > Unclassified ... | reverse complement strand
TTGTATGTTATAGTTATAAAAAAGGCTGAATATGTTTAGGGATATATTATTTGATACAGTATCGTTACTAAGTATTCTAAACCCTATAGCTGCAGCGGCTATAATGCTTTCATTGGTCAAGTATTCTGAAATTAAAACTGTTTCTTTAAGAGCTTCGGTAGCTGTGTTTGTTGCTTCTGTTATAACAATGTTGGCGGGAGGTATGATTTTAAAATTTTTCGGGATTAATATACCTTCTATAAAAGCTATAGGCGGTGTTGTGCTTTTGATAATTGCTTTAAATATGATTCAGGGTAAAGAGATTGCTCCTACAAACTCCACACAGGATGAGCACAGCGCGGCTGAGCAAAAAGACGACGTGGCGATAATACCTCTGGCTATTCCGATTTTGTTCGGTCCAGGAGTGATAACTACAATTATTGTACTTGGTGAAAAGCATCATACCCTACAGGGTAAAATTATTTTATTATGTGCAATTGCTTTGTCTTCTTTTTTGACTTATCTTACATTGAGAAACGGTGCGGTTATATCAAAATATCTTGGTGTAAACGGGCTTAAAATTGTTACAAGAATAATGGGACTTATAATTGGTGCTATTGCGTTTTTGTTTTTGGTAGGCGGAATAAAAGCTCTTTGGTATTCTTAAGTCATTTTAATGTCATTTCTTAATTATATAATTTCACTCGGGGGGGCGGAGCGGTTCTGCCGCTCCATGCTAAAATAATTAAGGAGTATATATGAAAAAACTGATATTCGGTTTATCAATTACTGCAGCTTCATTGTTAGCGTCAAATCAATATGAAATAGGTTTGGGTGCGGGAAGACATGCGGTTAGCAATTCACCGATTGAAAATTATAATTTTTTAAATGTAAGAATCGGGAAATATTTAGAAAAAAATCATATTGTTAGATTCGAACTTGAAAAAAGTGAAAAACTTTTAAATAACACGGAAAACTTATCAAGAGCATTGGTAAATGTGGAACATTATTTTACACTTAAAGATTCAAAGTTAATTCCTTATGCTTACGTAGGTGTAGGGTATCAATGGGTTACAGGTCCTTATAATAACAATGAAATCGCTGATCTTGGTGTAGGTGTTAAATATCCTTTTAATGAAAATATTAAAACTTTTATTGAACTTAGAGGTTTAAGGGATTTCAGTAATAACGACAATCATTACGGACTCATCATAGGGTTGACTTACGGTTTTGATGCAGCTGAAACTACTGATAGCGCAGTTGAAAAAGTAAAAGAAGAAGTAAAAAAATCTGTTGACAGTGACGGGGACGGAGTTATTGATGCAATGGACAAATGTCCTAATACACCTAAAGGAGTAAAAGTAGATGAAAAAGGGTGCCAGATTGACAGTGACGGGGACGGTGTTTATGATAATGTTGATAAATGTCCAAATACTCCTGCAGGAGTTAGTGTTGACGTAAACGGATGTGCCGTAGACACTGATAACGACGGTGTGGCTGATTATAAAGATAAATGTCCTAAAACTCCGGCAAACGTAAAAGTAGATGAAAACGGATGTCCTTTAGACAGTGACAATGACGGAGTTGCGGATTATCTTGATAAATGCCCTGACACAAAAGAAGGCTTTAACGTAAACGAATACGGCTGCCCTGTTGCGTATAAACTTCATGTGAATTTTGAATATAACAGTGCGACATTAACTGCTGATTCGTATCAGGATATTAAAAAGTTTGCAGAGTTCTTAAAAGCCAACCCTAAATATAAAGTTGAAATTCAGGGGTATACAGATTCAAAAGGTTCTGCAAATTATAACCAGAAACTTTCTGAAAAAAGAGCCAAAGCGGTTTATGAAGCATTAATCAATGAGGGTGTTGATAAAAACAGACTAACATATAAAGGTTACGGAGAAGCAAATCCTATAGCCTCAAACGATACGGAAGAGGGTAGAGCTAAAAACAGAAGGGTTGTAGCTAAACTTTACTTCTAATTCCTTCCTTTTTTCTTCTAAAAAGAGTTATAATAATATATCTGCTAATCAATAAAGGCGACAAATGGAATTTTTGTATGCTGTTGTCGAATCATTTAAAAGTTTGCGTGATCGTGAAGTTATAAAATTTTGTATACTTAACGGGATAATATGGGCTGCAGTATGGATAAGCCTTGCGTTTGTATTATGGGAAGAGGTGTTTAATATAACTGCCTTTTTAATAAATCTTCTTCCGTTTAAGTTTGTTCAAAATGCAGGTGCCGAATTTATTTTTATGATTTTATGGCTACAGGCGGTTCTGATCAGTATCGGAGTATTTTTTTCTCTTTTTAATTCATTACTGAATAAAAAATTAATATCGATTGTCGTTGCACTGTTTTTTGCGATATTTTGGTTTGTTGTATTTATCTATTTTAAAAATGAAATTTTAAATTATCTTGAAAAACTTATACGTATTTTTCCGTTTGAAAGTATCGAACAGGCAGTGGCTGTAGTTTTGGCTGTATTTGTGTTTTATTCTTTTTATATTCTTAGTATTTTTTTAGGGTTTATTTTTATAAGTGAAAAAAGAGTTATTACGTTATTAAAAGAAGAGTATCCTTATATTGAAATATCATCTACACTGCCTAAAATTAAAATTGCTTTTGTATTAGTGAAAGATTTTTTGATTTTTATACTTGCTCTTATTTTTCTTTACCCGCTTATGTTTCTCCCTGTGATTAATGTTTTTATAATAGTAGGGCTATGGGCATATATAGTTAAAAACGCTTTATATGAAACGGTTAAAGCCCTTATAGGAAATGATAATATAAACATTGGTTCGAAATTGTTGTGGGGGTTTTCTGTTTTGAGTGTGTTTTTAAATTTTATTCCTGTTGTTAATCTTTTCGCACCGGCAATAGGGGTATTTAGTATCGCTCATTATATTATGGAAAAAAAGACCGATATGTTGGAAAATAGTTAATTTTTTGATATAATTTCGCATCCTCAGCCCTGTGCAAGGGTGGTAGGAGGCAACGCTTCAGGCCCGGAAGGGAGCAGAGCACCTCCTATCATCCTGTGCCGCAGGTGTCTGGGGACCTTAAAATAATTTGTAATGGTGTCTGGCACTAAATCGTTGTCAAATATGAGAAGGGATTAAAAGTTTATATTAATCCCCGCACTTACGTTTTTAATATTATTGTTCCAAATATTCTTTTTCTCAAATGCTTTTTGCCATGAAGCTGAGAGCTCTATATCGATAACTGAACCTAATGAAAGCATTAAACCACCTTGGAATCCCCAAATATTTGTTGAATAGTCGTTGTTGTTTTGATCAAAATATAAATACCCTACACTTACACCTAAGAACGGTGAAAAAATATCACCTGATTTAATCCAGTCAAGTTTTAGGTTTGTAATATAAAAATCCGCATCGCTGTCTATATAGTTAAAATTTAAATATATCCTATTTGTAATTTTATATATATTCGGATCATAAAAATAATACCCAAAATTCACGGATGCAGTTGATTCTGTTGAAAGAATCTTTATTTTACCACCGCCAAATCCCAAAAAGTACGTATCGTCTTTTATATTGCTTGAAAATGCTATCGATACAAAAAGTAATGCTGCTAATATCTTTTTCATGTTACTCCTTTAAAAATCATTTGTAATGTATAGATTTACTTCACATGTTCCGTTTGCATCGTATTTAACAGTGAAATTAGCATAGCCGTTACAATCAGTTCTTGTGTTTAAGACTGTTGAGTTGTTTTCCGAGAATTTACAGATGTCATCTGTTGAAATTCTCAGTGTTACATTTGAATCTTTCATTAATGTACATGTAGAAGGACTTCCGTCAGGACAAATGTGTTCATGGTAATATGGACCTCCTTCTCCGGCAATAATAAAATATCCGCTTTCTTCCTCACCCTGAGTGGATTCTTTTGACCACAAGGATGAAAAGTCGTTTGTATCGTTGTAAACCATGTAGCCTAAACCTATTAAAAATTGTTTGAGTGAAATACCAACTCTTTTTTCCTGATAAGAATTTACATAAATTCCAATTGTATGACCTACAAGGAAAGGATCGAATCTTAAGGTTAACAGAGCTGTTCCTGTTGCGTCGAGCTGATAAGTTTTGTCTTCATGATCAAAATCTGCTACTTTTAAAGTATTGTCACATTTGTCATATTTTCGTTCATCACCGGATACATAATATAAACTTGATACTGCATCGCCGTCGTAAATCGAACTTAATACCACGTTGTCGTTATCGATAATACTGTCTATAATCCATCCTCCAAGATATAGAGGATCGGTTTTTGTTGCTGTTGCAAATACAATAATAGTGTCTTTTTCTTCTGTAGGAGATGATCCTATATCTGTTGCCGTGAACTTTGTTTCACTTCCGTCATAGTTAATAGAACCGTCAGTACCTGATTTTTTGTTGTTAACAACAAGTCCGACATTAATTTGACTTCCTGCCTGAGCAGGATTTGAATATTTATCTACAGCATGTACGGAATAGATTGATTCATAAATACCGTTATCTGCATTGTACTGTGTTTTTACGAAGTTAATTGATACCGTGTTTATAGGTCCGGATTGAACTGTTATAGGAATTTCTTTAGTTGTAAGGTTTCCATCAATTTGCGCTGATATTTTTAAAATATCTACACCTGAGTGAACACCTGCTTTACATGTTAATCCAATAGTATTTACATTTGTTTTTTCTATTTCACTGCTGTTGTTTTCGGTAAAGGTAATTAATTTGTTTTCAAATGACAAGTTAACATCTTGTGCTTCTACGTCATTTCCGTCAGAGTCTTTAAATAATACCGAAATGCTGAATTCTTTTTCTATTTGTGTATCTTCCGGTGTTTGTGTTTCAATTGTATAAGTAACGGTATTTTCTGAAACCGGAACTATAATATGTAGTGTTTGTTCAACGTTTGGATTATCAAGTGATGTTACAGTTAAGTTTAAATCGCTTAAACCGTTTATATCATCGGTACTTGTAAACGTTACAGTGGCTTCTCCTGAATCGTCTGTTACAGGTGTTAAGTTGTCAAAAGAACCATAAGTGTTGTTTTGATCATCAATAGGGTAACTGATGTTTAATTTAGAGCTGATTGGTCTATTATTCTTATCAAGGGTAATTAGTTTAATTGTATAAGATGTACTTGGAGCAAGGGTTATTTTGCTTGGTACCAAAATAATTTTATCGATTGTTGTTTTAGACGGGTCTTCAGTGATTTTGATTGTAATTGTTTTATTTTGTTCCCCTACATGTATTGCAGGAGTGAGAGTGATGTTCGATTCATTACTGTCAAGTGATGCAGGAGCATGGTAAATAAATGATGCTCTTCCGCTTGAATCGGAAGTTACTGAATATTGTTCAAAATATCCATATATTTTGTTGTTATATGTCGGTGGGTCTATTGTCAATTTGGTTGAAACAGGTGTGTTGTTTTGATCAAATACCGATACAATGAATGTCTGCGTACTTCCCGGGTACAGTTCAGCTGAATCCGGCCCTAAAAATATCTGATAGTTAGTAGAAATGTTTGTAGGTGTTTTAAGATGAATGTTAACACTTTTTTGCTGTGAGCCAATAGTAACGTTAACAGTTAAATCCAAATTATCAGAGAGTGTATCAGGAGCTTTGTAAATAAAGCTGGCGGCTCCGTTTGAATCGGTTTTTGTAGAGTAAGTATTGAATGAACCGTAAATTTTATCATTATATAAAGGCGGGTCAATTTTTACGTCAGTGGATACAGGATTGTTGTTTTGGTCAAATACGTTAATATAGATGGTTTTAGTTTCACCTTCGCTAAGCGTAATATCGTCCGGCTGAACGAATATCTGATAGTTGGTTGCAATACTGCTTGGCTGTTTAAGCTGGATGGTAAGGTTTTCTGTTTGAGATCCTACAGAAACAGGAACCGTTATATTAACGTCTTCAGATAGACTGCTTGGGGCAGTGTAAGTAAATTTGGCAACACCGTTAGAGTCAGTTGTTGCACTATATGTATTAAATGAACCGTAAATTTTACCGTCAGCAAGTGGCGGTTGAATTTTTACAGTTGTTGAGACCGGATTGTTGTCCTGATCAAATACGTTAACGTAAAATGTTTGAGATTCTCCTGGTGTTACGACAGTGTTGTCCGGTTGTAAAAAGATTTGGTAGTTTGTTGTGGTTGTGGCCGGATTTGTAAGGTTTATGTTTAATGTTTTGGTTTGGGATCCTACAGTAATCGTAATTGATAAATTTACATCGTTTTCTAATGTTTGAGGAGCAGTGTATACCAGCTGAGCTTCTCCGTTTGAATTGGTTGTGATTGAATAACTGTTGAATGAACCGTAAATTTTACCGTCATATATAGGAGGCGTAATATCTACAGTGGTAACAACAGGTTTGTTGTCTTGGTCAAATATATTGATATAAAATGTTTTATTCTCACCCGGTGCCAGTGTGGCACTGTCAGGCTGAACGAATATCTGATAGTTAGTCGGTACTGTTGAAGGCCTTTTTAGTTGGATTACAACAGGTTTTACCAATGATCCGATACTTACATTTACAGTTATGTTTGTGTCAAGATCAAGTGAATCAGGTGCTACGTAAGTAAATTCTCCCATTCCGTTACCATCGGTAGTAATTGAATATGAAGTGAAATAACCGTATATTTTACCGTTTAAAATAGGAGGAGTGATATCTACGGTAGTCGATACTGGTCTGTTGTTTTGATCAAAAACACTTATATATAATTTTTTAGTTTCTCCTGGTGTTACTATGGTAGTGTCAGGCTGTACAAAAAGCTGATAAGATGTAGTTGTAGTATTGTTATCCGATGTTGTGGTAGTACTGCTGCTTGATGTAGTAGTTGTAGGTGTGTATGTTGTATTTAAATTAAATGAAAGTGCCATAACTTTCGAAATTGTTTTTACGGCTGTATCAAGATATGAGGCTTTTTCTGTAAAAGTCAGTTTAAAAGCGGGATTGCTGCATGCTTTGTCAGTTGAGATATTGATTTGAAATAGCTGACCGCTTTTGGTTGTGTCAGGTGTAATAGAGTAATTCGTCATTTTACACGCAGAATCACTCATTTCAAGTTTAAAATCAGTAAATTTAGTATCAAGCAGATCTTTATTCGTTTCAATCAAATAAAGGGTTGCATTTATTTCAGTGTTCGTAATGTTTTTGGAAACTACACTTACATGTGGAGATAAAGTAGGTTCTGATGTTGTACTTGTTGAGTTACATCCTGTAAAAATTAAGAAAGCCAATACTAAAAACACCCATTTTTTCATCTTTTCTGCCTTTTAATAAATTAAGTTACATTATATCAAAATAAAAAAACAATTATCAAGATTTACTGATTATATCGGCAGTTTTAAGGATTTATAAATAAAAGGGTAGATATTGTAGATAAAATTCCTCCGGAGGAGGAAAAAAGATTATAATGCAGCTTTAGCTTTTTCTACTATTGAAGCGAAAACTTCAGGTTCGTTCATTGCTAAATCAGCAAGAATTTTTCTGTCTAAATCAATATTTGCTTTTTTAAGACCGTTGATGAATCTTGAATAGCTTATGTCGTTTAATCTACATGCAGCATTGATTCTTATAATCCATAGTTTTCTGAAATCTCTTTTTTTCTGTTTTCTGTCTCTGAAAGCGTAAACTAAACTTCTTTCAACTTGTTCTTTAGCTTTTCTGAAATGTTTTCTTCTACCGCTGTAGAAGCCTTTTGCCATTTTTAAAATTTTTTTATGTCTTCTTCTTCTAACTGTACCAGTTTTTACTCTCATTGTTTCTCCTTATATTTTGGCGTGCACCTGTGCAACTTGACGCTACATTAGCGTGAGGCTTTTTGCCTACTTTGCCGCTTCTTCACTTAAATTAGATACCTAATAGATCTCTTACAGCTTTAACGTTTGTGCTGTCTACGTATTTAGGGGCTCTTAAGTTTCTTTTTCTTTTTTGTGATTTTTTAGTCAGGATATGGCTTCTGTATGCCGCACCTCTTTTGATTTTACCACTTTTTTTAACTTTGAATCTTTTAGCCGCCCCTCTGTTTGTTTTCATTTTAGGCATAGCTTCTCCTTTTACGAATTGAGGTGAAATTATAACATAAAGTTTTAAAGTTATCTATAAAAAGAAGAGAAAATTAAGAGATTATAAATTAAAAGGAACTAACGCGCTTCCCCATGTAAATCCGCCGCCGAACGCGTCAAGAAGCATAATGTCGCCTTTTTTTAGTTTTCCGGCTTTATACATGTCGTTTATAGCCATAGGAATAGAAGCTGATGATGTGTTTCCGTATTTATGAACTGTTAATACAGATTTTTCTTCAGGCATTTTAATGGCTCTTGCCACTGCGTCGATTATTCTGTAGTTCGCCTGATGCGGTATAAACCATTGAATGTCGTCACTTGTCATGTTGTTTCTGTTTAAAATGTCTCTTACTGACTGGGAAAGTGTTTTTACGGCTACTTTAAAGGTTTCGTTACCTTTCATTTCAAGCCAGATTCTCTCGGTATCACATCCGAGTTTAACGCCTCTTCCGGGTGTAATAAGGAAATCCTGGTATTTTCCGTCAGCGTTAATGTCAATATCGATAATGGCTTCCTCTTTATTTTCAGTTGCGCTTATAATAGCTGCACCGGCTCCGTCACCAAAAAGCACACATGTTGTCCTGTCGTTCCAGTTAACGATTTTGCTTAGTGTTTCAGCACCGATTATAAGAACGTTTTTATACATTCCGCTTTCAATAAACGCTTTTGCGTGTGCAAGTGCGTATATAAATCCTGTACATGCCGCGCTGATATCCACTGCAGGCCTTACAATACCGAGTTTTTCCGCAACAACGCACGCAGTTGAAGGCATTGTGAAATAATCCGGAGTAATAGTCGCCACGATTATCATATCGATATCTTCAGGTTTCATATCAGCGTTTTTAAGTGCGTCAAGCGCCGCTTTGTAGGCTAAATCGCTTGTAACTTCATCTTCTGCGATATGTCTTGTTTTTATTCCCGTTCTTTTTGTTATCCATTCGTCGTTTGTATCGACGATTTTTTCCAAATCTTTGTTTGTTAAAATTTTTTCCGGAACATATGCACCGATACTTGTGAATTTTGCAAACATTAATGAACCTTTAATGACTCTTGTATTTTATTCGTAACGTCGTTTTCTATATATTTCATTGCCTGGAAAATAGCGTTTTTGATTGCTTTTGAGTTGCTTTTTCCGTGGCTAATTATAACACAGCCGTTAACACCGAGTAAAGGTGCTCCTCCGTATTCAGCGTAATCGGTGGCTTTTTTGAGGCCTTTGAATACCGGTCTTAAAAGAAGTGCTCCGATTTTTTGAAGAATACCGGAGTTTCTTATTTCGTCTTTTATGAGTTTTCCTATTGTGTCGGCAACACCTTCGCTTGTTTTAAGTACGATATTTCCTATAAATCCGTCTGTTACTATTACGTCGGTATCGCCTTTGAAAATATCACCACCTTCGACGTTACCTATGAAGTTATCAAAAGATTCAAGCATTGAATATGCTTCTTTTGTAACGGTGTTACCTTTACTTTTTTCTTCACCGTTGCTTAACAGTCCTATTTTAGGATTTTGTGTGTTTAGAACCACTTTGGCGTAAACTTCGCCCATAAGTGCAAACTGATACAGGTTCCCGGCGTCACAGTCGACGTTTGCACCGACATCAAGAACAAGTGAATATTTTTTCTTAATTGTAGGCATAAACGTAACGATGGCCGGTCTTTTGATACCTTTGATTCTTCCGAGTCTTAAAGTTGCAAGACTCATTGTAGCGCCACTGTGTCCGGCTGAAACAACACCTTCAACTTCGCCTTTTTTAAGCAGTTCGATAGACTTATAAATAGTGGATTCTTTTCTTTTAAGGGCTTCAGTGGCACTTTCATCCATTCTTATTACGTCGTCACTATTTATAAACCTAACACGTGAATGGTATTTTTTAGGCAGGAGTTTTTTGATTTCTTCTTCATTTCCTACAAGGTATGGAGTGAAGTCTTTTTTGTCTAATGCTTTTGCAACACCTTCAATAATCGGCGCAGGACCGAAGTCCCCACCCATTGCATCAATAGCTATTTTCATTAATACTCACCACAGCTTGGGCATACTCTGTGAGGTCTTTTGTAAGCGCCACAGTTAGAACATTTAATTACAGAACTTAGTCTAATTTTGTAATGTGTTCTTCTTTTCGCTCCTCTTGTTTTAGAGTTTCTTCTTTTTGGAACTGCCATAATATCTCCTTAAAATTCTTTGTTAAATTCTTCATTTTGACATTTTTCGCATATGTTATAATCGTTTTTTATTGATTCCGCTTCACTTTTTAACAGCTCTTCAGGATCGAATTTTTCCATTTCGATTATATCATACTCTTCGTCAAAACCTTTATAAGGTGGCTTGACTATTTTAAATTTAACATCTTCATCAACGTTTTTTTTGAATGTATTTAAACACTTAATACATTCAACTTCAATTTCACCTTGAAGTTTACCTTCGACTATAAAAGTACCGTCTTTAAGTTTCGTACTTTGAGCCTTAAGCTCAAGTCCTTGGAAATTTTTATTTATTTCCAATTATACGATCTCTCTTTCAGCAAAGAAAAATGCGATTTCTTTTTTAGCGTTTTCAAGACTGTCACTTCCGTGAACCGCGTTTGCTTCAATACTTTCAGCAAAATCAGCTCTAATTGTTCCAGGTGCCGCTTCTTTAGGGTTTGTAGCTCCCATAAGTTCTCTGTTTTTAGCTACTGCATTTTCACCTTCAAGTACCATTACCACAACAGGACCGCTGCTCATATATTCGCATAAGTCGTTGAAAAATGGTCTTTCTTTATGTACTTCATAAAATTTACCTGCATCTTCTTTTGTTAATTTGATTTTTTTCATTGCAGCAATTCTAAGTCCGTTGCTTTCGAATCTGTCAATGATTTTTCCAATAACATTTTTAGCTACAGCATCTGGTTTAATAATTGAAAGAGTTTTTTCCATGTTTTCTCTCCTTGAGTTTTTAGAGAGGAATTATAGCAAATTTTGAAGAAAAAAGAAGAGGGTGAAAGGATTATTCGATTACAGGTTCTCCTGGTTCACCTCTGTTTTCTGAACAAGTTTGTCCTTCTTTACACTCATCCCATACGATACATCCCTCAGTAGGACATGCAGCTGCACATGCAGGTTCGTCATAGTATCCTACACACTCAACACATTTGTCAGGATATACGTAATAAATTTCTTCTCCTGTTGGGTTTTCGCTATCATCAACGATTGCTTCTACTGGGCACTCGTCAAGACATGCACCACAGTTAATACAAGTATCAGTAATTTTTACTGCCATACTAGCTCCTTTTTAATTAGTATTTGTAATTAGAAATATATCATTTATTCCTTAAACATTGCTTAAATTAGGAGTAATTCTGTAAGTTATAAAAACTATTTATATTTGTTGTTACGAATATACATCATTAATACATACTTACGGGTATTTTGTTT
>Ga0256843_1003208_pt1 | contig 11480 bp, 10 predicted proteins | sample AlvinellametaG_FD_191572 | JGI IMG/M metagenome (GOLD analysis project Ga0256843, IMG submission 191572) | Pompeii worm associated microbial communities from hydrothermal vent at the East Pacific Rise, Pacific Ocean - Alvinella | ecosystem: Host-associated > Annelida > Integument > Unclassified ... | reverse complement strand
GGCGTCTTTTGTGTAAGATTTAAGATATAGGTCTCCCCACTCTTTATCTTCTCTATTACTTGAGAAAATTTTCCTTTATACTCTAAAAAGTCAATGGGTTGTGTATCTAATTTATGAGGATGTTCAAAGTAGATATAGTTTTCATTTATAGAAAATTTTATACCATTTTCTTCTAAATCACAAAGTGGAATCACCTCCACATTTTCGGCAAGAAAGTCACTCAAAAATAAAAAAGGTTCTCTTCTTTTTCCAAGAGCATTTGCTTGAGCAAAACTCATACAGTTTAAGCGATAAGCTTTTTAAGAATCGCCATTCTTATGTTGACTCCATTACTCACCTGCTCTAAGACTTTACATCTTGCATCATCAAGTAACTCATCAGTAATATCTATATTTCTATGAACTGGCCCCGGGTGAAGCAGTATAATATCTCTATCACCTAGTAACTCTTTAGTTATACAAAAATCACTTGCATAATCTTTAAGTGATGCATAACTTTGAGAGGAGTGTCTCTCCGTTTGTGTTCTCAAACTCATAATAGCATCAACTTCATCAATAATCTCTTCTAAATAATGAGTTGTTTTCAATGTTGTTTTTGGTAAAAAATGAGGAGGTGCTACTAAAATCACTTCCATTCCAAAACGAGTCAGAAGTTCTATGTTTGAGTTAGCAACTCTAGAGTTTTTAATATCTCCAACAATTGCAATTTTTTTATCCTCTAACTCTCCAAAATGCTCTTTGAGTGTGTATAAATCTAAAAGTGCTTGAGAGGGGTGAGCATGAGCACCATCACCCGCATTTAAAATACTTGCCTTAGTATGATTTGCTAAAATTTGAGGTACACCTGAGTTTTGATGACGTACTATAATAGCATGAGGGCCCATGGCATCAAGGTTCATCGCAGTATCTACTAGAGTTTCACCTTTTTTTGTTGAGCTTTTCGCTACATCAAGATGGACTATCTCTGCACCTAAACGTTTTGCAGCTATCTCAAAACTACTTTTTGTACGTGTTGAGTTTTCAAAAAAGAGCGTAATAATAATTTTGTCTTGTAAAATTCTCTCAAAACGACCATCACTAAATTTTTTTGCATCGAGTAGTAACGCTTCAATCTCCTCTTTTGTAAAGTCATCCGTACGAATTAGGTGTGCCATATATACTCTCCTCTTATTTATTTATAGATTATACAAGACATCGGAGATAGTGTCAATGTCATCAGATACTTTTAAAACATTAAAATTATTATTTAAAAAGTATGGTTCACTTACCCTAGAAAAGTCAGTATCATCTTCTCTACAATTAAAAGCCATTACAGCATTAATATTTCTATTTTGAAGAACCTTTAAACTTAAAAGTGTATCGTTGATGCATCCTAAGGAGCAGTGCGTTACAAGGAGAGCAGATGCATTAAAAAAGAGAATTAAATCTACTATCATAAAGTTACTATCCACAGGGACATAAAGCCCACCAGCACCCTCAATAATAAGTACATCACAAAGTTTTTCTAGTTTTTCCATCGCTCTATTTATAGCATCAAAATCTAAAGCTTTTCCTTGTGAGGCGATGTATGGAGCAGCTGGAAGCTCATAAGATATGGGAACGATATCTTCTACTTTTATATCTTCAAACTCAGGATTTAACTCTTTAATAAGTGTTAAAAGTTGATCGCCATCAGGATAAACACCATTAACTACACCGGTCTCAATGGGCTTTATAACACCTACACGAATCCCTTTTGAAGCATACTCTTTAAGTAGAAGTTTTGTAGTATATGTTTTTCCTATATCTGTGTTAGTTGCAGTCACAAAAATACGTTTACTCAAAGTGCCCTCTCTCATACATATTTGTTAACTCTATAAAACCACTTATATAGTGTGTGAAAAAAGTGATGAATTCTATATCTTTTTTATCAAAACCACCCTCTTTATTTAAAAGTTCCAGTACACCAACTATCTCTCGTTTAGAGTTGAAAATGGGTGAAGTGATAAGATTTTGAGTATAGTAACCAGAGTGCATATCTATATCTGACAAAAAGTTACTATTACCATAAGGATCATTCTCTAAAATAGGCTTTTTCGTTCGTATCGTGAGACCAATAAGACCAACATCATAAGGTACTACTATCTTCTCAATCCCATCAGAGAGTGTTGTCCATAACTCACAAGCCTCTGCATCATACATAAAAATCGAGCAACGCTCAGACTCCATAATGATTTTTGAGTACTTTGAGATGATAGCTAAACCATCCATACTAGAGTTACTATCTAAAAGTTTTTTTCCAAATTCAACAAGTTGTTTATGTTTGTGTTTCATTCACCTAACCTTTGGAAAAATTATATAAAAAAGTAGATTATAAAGGACTTTAATTTTACAAGTGCAACAAAGTAACAGAACAAATGAAATGAAGTCAGGTATATTCAAACTAAAAGAGTGATGGAAGTGCAAGGAGTCTAGAGAGGAAGCGTACTAACCATATTTTTCTATGGCTCAGCCATATACGAAAAATATTTCAAGGAGATAGAGCTAAACAGAGTGAAGAAATTCACTCTGTTTTTAACGCTCGTCTTGTCGCTATTTTAGTTTGTATCTTGGTTAACGATTTTGTTTGAGCCAATCCATGGCATCATTTCACGAAGTTTATTACCAGTTTTAGTAATTAACATCTCTTTATCATTGTTACGCTCAGCATTCATACGAGGATAACCTGCTTGACCTTCTAAGATGAAGTCTTTTGCAAATCTACCATCTTGAATTTCAGTTAAGATATCACGCATAGCTTGTTTAGACTCAGCATTGATAACACGTTTACCAGAAACATAGTCACCATACTCAGCAGTGTTAGAGATAGAGTATCTCATATCAGCAATACCACCTTCAAACATTAAGTCAACAATTAACTTAAGTTCGTGTAAACACTCAAAGTATGCAAGTTCAGGAGCATAACCAGCTTCAGTTAAAGTCTCAAAACCAGCTTGAACAAGTGCCGCTGTACCACCACAAAGAACTGCTTGCTCACCAAAAAGGTCAGTTTCAGTTTCATCTTTGAAAGTTGTTTCGATAATAGCAGTACGACCACCACCAATAGCTGATGCATAAGAGAGAGCTAACTCTTTTGTAGTTCCAGAAGGATTTTGACCAACAGCGATAAGGTCAGGAATACCACCACCACGAACAAACTCAGAACGAACAGTATGTCCAGGAGCTTTTGGAGCAATCATAGTAACATTGATGTTGCTAGCCGGTTTAATACGACCATAGTGAATGTTAAAACCGTGACCAAAAGCGATAGTAGCACCATCTTTTAAGTTAGGAGCGATTTCATTTTCATAAATTTCTGATTGATTTTCATCTGGAAGAAGAATCATAACAACATCAGCTTTTGCAGTAGCTTCAGCAACTGTAAGAACTTCAAAGTTTTTTGCTTCAGCTTTCGCCCAGCTAGATCCACCTTTACGAAGACCAACAACAACGCTAACACCGCTATCTCTTAAGTTTTCTGCGTGTGCGTGTCCTTGAGAACCAAAACCGATCATTGCAACTGTTTTGCTTTTAATTAAGTCTAAATTTGTATCTTTGTCATAGTAAACATTTAATGCCATAGGTATATTCCTTGAGTATATTAAGAACTTTGTCTTAAAAAATTTGTCGCATTATACCTAAAGATAGGTAAAACTTTTATTAGTTTAAGCTTATTTATTTTTCTATATTTATTCGTTTAATCTCATACTCTGTATAATACCAAAAACAATATGGAGATATTATGAAAAAATTTAACCTTTTTAAAGAGATAATCACAGCAGATAAACCAGAAGTCCTTCAGGCTATCAACTCAGGAAAAACTTTTGGTATAAACATCAAAGGTGAAGTAAAGTATGAGCCTTATGGGGAGAAAGAGATTCTTATCTTTAGTGGCAAGCACACTCCAAAGCCGGTAAGTGCACTAACTCCCCCCGCACCATTAAAGATAGAAGATGTTTTTGGTAAAAACTATCAAATTGTTGATGATGAAGATAGAATTCTCATCAAAGCATTTTCAAATTGGCAGGAGCTTATAGGGATAAATATGCCTCGTTGCTCTTATGATGATACAACAGCGGATGGTGTTGCAGAGTTTTCTAATAAAGATTTAGAAGAGATTGGTTGGCAAGCAACGGAGTTTAATATTGACTATCGTAACATCGTTGAAGAGCTTGAAAGCAAATGTGATGGGTATATTTTATGTATAGAGCAGGAAGAACCTAACTATCAGTTTAGTGGACTTGGTTTTCTTACTGATGATGCACAGGCTGTAAAGATCGCTTTTGAGTTTGCCAAAAACCATGTCAAACATATGATAGAGACACATGAAGACTTTGAGAGAGAACACTTAACAGAAGATGAAGAAGAAGCTGCAAAGTTTTTTGGTCTTTAATCTTGAAACAAAAGATATCTATTGAACATAAGTATAGAGGGAGTGTAGAACTCCCAGAAAATAGTGAAGCAAGGAATGTTTTTTTTAAAACAAAACAGGCTTATGCAAACCACGAGAAGATGAGTATAAAAGTCATTTTTTCAAATGAAAAACTTAAAAAACTTAAAAAGTATCAAAAAGGTTCTTCCCTAGAGGAGTTAGAAAACCTTGAACTCTACATAGAAATGGGGAAAATCTTAGGTTTTAGTGTAGATGATGCAATTAAACTAAGAAACTCTATTCTATTTATAAACGATAGTGCCCATACAAGTTTTAATATCACTAAAAGATTAAAACTTATTAACAAAAGTAAAAAAAGTAAAGCACAAAAAAGTTACCTATTTTGGGATATAGAGAACTTTTCGAGCATCTCCTCTATATTTAATGATATTATAGAACCTTACAATATTGACGATTCGGATATTACTCTTGCTGCAAACCCAGATTCACTCTATCTAAAAAAAGCTGAGTGGGAAGCAAACCTATATGACTATGGAAAGACCCTTCACTCTTTTAACTTCATTAAATGTGATCATGGGAAAGATGTTGCGGATGATGTCCTTTTAAATACCTTTAGCGCATCAAATCTTAAAAATGCAAATATATTCATACTTACTTTTGATAGGGAGCTTAAAGAACGATTTGCACAAGTGGGTGATAAGAGTAATAATATTTTTATTATGGGTAAGTAATACAATTATGATATAATATTTTCAAATATTTTAAGAAAATAAAATTTATCACTTACTAAGAAAAAAGGAGTCACTTTTATGCGTTCCCTATTTAATAGAAGAGTATTAAATCTTATTCCTGTTATCTTTCTCATTATTATACTTCTTAAAGTTACTTATAGTTATAACAATTTATCTCATAAAGAGAGAGAGTTTGCAAAAAAAGAGGCTGAAGTTCTAAGTTCTTACTCTTTAGCACATAGAGACTACTACCAAAAACTTTTTATAGATAAGACAATCCCACTTACAAAAAAAACGATAAAAGCACTTCCCGCTTACAGTAATGGCATCATCTCACAAAAGTTTTCTCAAAACAATTCTTTAGATATTACCGTAAGAACAGTATCCGACAGAGTTAGAAATCCTCTTAATATTGCTGATAAAGAGGAGATGAAAGCTATTGAATTTTTTAAAAACAATAGTGATGCTAAATATTACTTCAATGATAAAAATAGAAAATATTATCAATACGCTTCTCCTCTAAAGATAGAACAAAAGTGTTTAACTTGCCATGAAAGAAGAAGTGAAGCACCTCCATTTATAAGAGAGAAATATGATACAGCATACGACTATAAACTTAATGACATAAGAGGCGTTCTGAGTATCAAAATACCAAAAAAACAAGTTGAAAATTATTTATATGCAAACTTTATAGAAGTAACTCTCTTTGATATTGTACTCTTTTTTGCACTCTATCTTGGTATCATATACCTTACAAAAAAATCAAAACTCATGAACAAATTACTAGAAGAAGAGATCCAAAAAAAGAGTAATGAACTTAAAGCAACATACATTGTGGATAAGCTTACCAAGTTACCAAATAGACAACAACTTATAGAGGATATAAAACAAAACTCTTATAAAAAAACCTCACATCTTGCTCTTCTTAATATAGACTCATTTAAAGATATTAATGACTTTTATGGATATCATTCTGGAGATAAAATTTTAAAAACTATTGCTAAAATTCTTGTAAATGAGTGCCTCTGTGAAGATGCAAAAATTTATAAACTTCCAAGTGATGAATTTGCAATTTTTTCCTTAAAAGATATAGAAGAAGAGCTTTTTATACAGAAAATAGAAAAACTGATAGAGATTATTCATAAACATGAATTTATAGTTCAAAACAACACTATTTATATAATAATTAGCTGTGGTATCTCAGGTAAGAGAGAAGAGCTAATGATAACAGCAGATATAGCGCTACAAAAAGCAAAAGCAAGAAATAAGCCTCTTGTTATTTATAATGAAAAGCTTAATATAACAGAAAAAATACTACAAAATACAAAAAATATTACTATCTTAAAAGATGCGATAGAACATAATCTTATCGTCCCTTTCTATCAACCTATCTATAATATTAAAAATCATACAATAGAAAAGTATGAGTGCTTAGCACGTATAGTTCAAAAAGATGGGACTATCATTCCTCCTTACCAGTTTATGGAAACTGCAATTAAGTCTAAACTCTACCTACATATAACAAAAAGTATGCTAAATAAGTCATTTGATTTTTTTAGGGAGAAAGAGTATGAATTTTCTATAAATCTTTCTATTATCGATATTATAAACCATGAAATGCAGGAATTTATTATTGAAAAACTTAAAAAATTTCCAGAACCTGAAAGAATCGTTTTTGAAATTTTAGAAAATGAAAAACTTGGTAATTATGAAAGTGTAAAAAAATTCATCTCAAATATTAAAAAATTTGGTTGTAAATTTGCTATTGATGATTTTGGAAGTGGTTACTCAAACTTTTCACATGTATATGAACTCAACATCGACTATATAAAGATAGACGCTTCCCTAGTCAAAGATATAGCAACTGATGACACTTCTCGCATTATTACAAAAAGCATCATCAGTTTTGCTTCAAACCTTGGACTTAAAACAATAGCTGAATATGTTGAAGATATAGAATCTTTTGAGATGTTAGAAGAGATGGGTGTTGACTACATTCAAGGCTATTATATAGGAAAGCCTATGCCTACGATTCAAATGAGAGACTAACTTTCCTTATGGAACCATTTATTTAAATCTTCTTCAAGTTCTGAAGCATTTTTACTACGGAGATAACAGACTCCATTTTTATGCTGTATCATAACAAGTGGTTTAAAGAAGAGAATACTTACTCCACAGATATGTAAAAATTTATCCATACTCCAAGAGACTTTTTCTATCTTTATGATTGCATCTTTATCTATACTAATAACTCTATTACCAACTATATATAAGCTATCTTGCGTTACATCTATTTTAACATAGTAATTTTTAAAGAGTGTCAAAGAGAGTAAAATATAGATAAAAATAAAAAAGATAAAATCAATTACATTAACAAAAAGACTATATGGTTCTTCCAAGGTATAAAGAAAATGTGGATTATTAAAAAGGGCAAGATAGATATAGTATGAAGACCATTCACTTACGAAAATTGATACAAAAACCATAAATGTTACAATGATAAAACTTATAAAAACGTTTGTCAAACGTCTTGTAACTAAAACATCTCTATGAGTGTAAGAGAGACCACCATTGAGTACTTTTATGCTCGAAACTTTCTTTATGATATAAATAAGTGTCCAGATCATAAGGAGTGAGAGGATTAACATATCAAATGGAAACAGATAATAGTCTTTATAGATATAAAGGTAACTATTTTCATTTTTGAATGTATCACTTACAACTTTTTGAAACTCTTGTTCCTCTATATCTTCAAACAGTTCATAAGCATCTTTATCATAAATATGTTGATACTCATGAAGATATACAGCTGTTTCTATTGATTCCATCAAACTTTTACTATCATGCTCCTTAGAGGCATAGAAGAGCTCCGCTTGATGGAGTGCTTCTTGGATCTCTTTTGAGGGTATCTTCTTTACATCACTCGCTATCTTATCTTGAATAATCTTAAGATTTGAGGCAAAATCTTTATGTAAAGACTCTAAAATAACCCCACTTAAAGCAGCATTTTTCTGAGTAGAGTTGTAAGAGAGAACACTATAAGTCTTTCCTAGTTTATTTCTTAAAAGTTGCTGCATTTTAGTTGCTAGATGTTCACTGTATGCCTCTAGTATAAGATACTTTTTATAATCATCAAGAATATATCTTCCTCCAATATAAGCAACACTTTTTCCACTCTCACCTGTTGAAAAGTAGCGGTAAGGCTCCTTACTCAAAGCTGCATCATATCCCAAATCTTTTGTCGATTTTTCACCTTTTTTCTGAATAGATCCAAACTGTTCTTTGACTAACTTTTCCATCTCTTTTGCATCAAAGTTTCCAGCGATTTTCAGTGTCATATTTTTTGGATAATAGTATGTTTCATAATGTTTTAAGAGTGTTTCTAATGTAAAATCTTTATTGTTTTTAATATAAAAATAGTTTAAAGGAGGAAGTGTATCTTCTTCTAGCCCAAAAGAATCCTTAAAGATATCTGGTTTATCAGGAAAATGAAGATTTCTAAATAACACACTTAAAGGATAGAGAATAGGATGGTACCATTTGAGTTCGCCTATCTCATTTTGCAGAGCTCTTTTTTCTATCTCTAGATCCTCTTTTGTAACATTTTTATCAAAGAGCATTGTCGCAAACTCTTTGACAAGAAAAAAGGATTTGTTTGCATCAATAGTTGCTACATAGCTTGTTTCATTTTGACTTGTATACCCATTTACAAAAGTAGCGCCCTCATCTTTGAGATAATCAACATAATCTTTATGTGCAATACGTTGATCTCTAAAAATAAGATGTTCAAGGAGATGAGAGATACCTGCATTTTTCTCATTTTCAATACTCATACCTACTTTTACATCAAGTTCGACTTGCGTATTTACTGCTTTTGCGTCACTTAGTATATAAACTTTCAAACCATTATCTAACTCAAAATAGTTTATATTTTTATAAGGGTCTGAAGTGATTGCATGAAGCGTCGAAGATGCTATAAATAGAAGGAGTAATAAATAAATTTTCATAATGTATTTTATCACAAAAATGAAATAACTACAACATTTTCAAAAGAAGAAAAATAGAAAAAAGGATTGGCTGATGTATAAGATAAATCAATAAGGAGTGCTTCCCTAAAAATGAAAGACTCTCACTTATTTTATTTTTACTATTAAAAAATTTATTATCAAAAATTTTATAATGGAGTCCAAAATTTGCAAAACTTATTCCAAGTAAAAAAACTCCAAACCAAGGTACAACATTGGCTAAGTCTTCTGTATATCTTACAGGAAGGTGTAATGGTTCTTGAAGTATATGAAAGAGCCAGTGCATATTTAAAAAGTGGAAATTATATCCGGCTATTATAGCTACACCAAGAAAAAGTGAAATTTTTGGTAAACGTAAAAAAAGAAGTCCAGCTATTGATGCAAAAAGGAAAAAGTGTAAAATACCAAAATATATCCAAGTATTTGGAAACTGCGTATAACTACCTATACTCACTAAAATAGAAGCACCACCAAGAATAAGGACTCTTTTTTTTACTTTAGTAAAGTTTATACGCTCTTTATGTGCTAAGTAAAGACTAACTCCAGCAGAAAAGACAAACATAGAAACGATTAGAAAACGAAAATATCTCCAAAAACCTCCATGCTTTAAATCAAAATCCACATAATGAAAGTTATTTAAATCAAAACTAAAATGGAAAACCACCATTAAAACTATGGCAATACCACGAAAGATATCTAGTCCTTGAAGTCTAATGTCTGACTCCTGACTTAAGTAAATAGCGTTCTAAAATAATCATAGCGGAGATAGAATCAACTCGTCCATCTCTTATATATTTTATCTCACCTTTCATGAGATTTTCAGCCTCAAGAGAGCTTCCCGCTTCATCTTGATAAAAAACTTCACCCTCAAAATCAACTAAATTCATAAAGTGAGCGATGCGACGACGCATCTCGTCCTCACTACTCCCACCAAGAGGTATCCCAATCACTACAGCATCAACTTCCCACTCTTTGAGGAGTTTTTTTACTTCAGCTGAGGCCTGATTACGATTTTTTCTGATGATAGCAGGAAGTGGAGTAACGATATCTTTATGTGCCGAATAAGCAACTCCTATACGTTTAAGACCTAAATCAATAGCAATATATTTCAAACTATTTTCCTAAACAAAAAGAGCCAAACATCTTGTCTAACATCTCATCATTTTCAAAGGGTCTTGTGATACTCGCCATCTCTTTTACTGCTTCATTAAGATGAAAAGAGAATATTTCCAACTCTTGATCTTCTAAAGGGATAAAGGATTCTTCTATATTTTTCATAGTCTCCTCTACTGCTGAAATTTGACGCTGAGAGATAAGCATTATTTCATCACTCATATTGCTTCTATCCATAATGTTTTTGAGTGCATCAACGAGACTGCTTACATCATCTTTTGAGTTAAGTTCTAAATCAAATTCAAGATTTTTCAAATCAAATTTTTGCTCTAAATCTATCTTGTTTTTTATAACAATAACACTTTTACTTTTCTCTGCATCATTGAGTAGTCTAGCTATCTCTCTGTCTTCACTATCAGCCTCTCTTGATGCATCAAAGAGAGCCACAACAATATCACTCTGCTCTATTGCTTCAAGACTTCGCTCTATCCCTATTCGTTCTATCTCATCACTTGCATCACGAATACCTGCCGTATCTACAATACGGATTAAGTGTGTACCTATCTTCACTTGTTCCTCAATGGTATCACGAGTTGTTCCCGCAATATCACTGACTATAGCTCTATCAAAATTAAGGAGGGCATTAAGTAATGAACTTTTTCCAACATTTGGTTTACCAACTATCGCTACACGAAACCCTTGCATTAAGCCCTCTCGAGATTTTGAAGCTTGGAGTGTTTTATTTAAAAGTTTGTAGAGTTCATCTAATTTTGCTTTTATCTGTTGTACTAAATCTTCTGGTAAATCCTCTTCAGCATAATCAATACTCACTTCACTAAAAGCAAGTATATGAATAATTTCATCACGAACATTTTCTATAAAAGTTTTCAGTGAACCTTTCATCTGTGCTGCAAGTATCTTAGCAGCATCTTCACTCTTTGCCTCTATAAGTTGTGCTATTGCTTCTGCTTCACTCAAATCTATACGACCATTAAAAAAAGCACGTTTAGAAAACTCTCCCGCAGTTGCAAGTCTCGCACCCGCTTGAAGTGTCGCTTTGAGTATACTCTGAGCCACGATAAAACCACCATGACACTGTATCTCCACAACATGTTCGGCTGTAAAAGAGAAAGGTGCTTCAAAGTAGATAACGATTGCTTCATCTATGAGAGTATCTTGGGAATCATAAATATTTGTTAAA
>Ga0256843_1003207_pt1 | contig 11481 bp, 11 predicted proteins | sample AlvinellametaG_FD_191572 | JGI IMG/M metagenome (GOLD analysis project Ga0256843, IMG submission 191572) | Pompeii worm associated microbial communities from hydrothermal vent at the East Pacific Rise, Pacific Ocean - Alvinella | ecosystem: Host-associated > Annelida > Integument > Unclassified ... | reverse complement strand
ATCTACGTCCTCTAAAATGAGCTCGTTTAATTTATATTTTTTGCCTTTTACCTGATAAACGGTGTTGTCTTCTATTTCACCCTCACTGATAACCAGCGAGTCTGACGGGCTTACGAAAATATCTTCGTCTTCGTAAAATTCTATATATTTTTTGTGTCTGATAAAAAGGTCGTTTAGCGTTTTATATTCACACGGGTCTTCAGGAGTAAACTGACTCATGTCGATATCGAAGATCTTAACATAGGTCTTGTTTATAAAGCATTGGATAAATTTAGGAAAAGGGGTTCTTGCGATTTTAACAACAATCATTGAGAGCAAACGGGAGGGGCTCATCTTAACTCTACTCCTTTTTGTCCTTTTTGAATTTCACCGATAACGTAACCGTCGCTGTTTTTCAATACCTCGTCTACATCTTTGCCATCCACGGCTAAAACAAGACCTACTCCCATGTTAAACGTTCTGTACATTTCCGCTTCGTCTACGTATTTGCTCATAAATTCAAAAATAGGCAGTACTTTTATTTTATCTTTGTAAACCACCGCTTTTAAATCATCCGGCAGAACTCTAGGAAGGTTTTCCACTATTCCCCCGCCCGTTATATGTGCTAGGGCGTTGATGTAAGGCTTTAATTTTTTAAAGTCTTTTACGTAAATTCTGGTAGGGGTGAGTAAAATATCGATCAGTTTTTTGCCGTCAATTTCATCGTCAAACTTCATTCCGAGTTTTTCAAAGAAAAGCTTTCTTACAAGCGAATATCCGTTTGAATGAATTCCGCTGCTAGGAAGCGCTATTAAAACGTCTCCTTCTTTTACTTTAGGGTTCAGTTCGTCTTCTTCGGCAATCCCTACGGCAAATCCTGCCAAGTCAAAATCGTCTTCATTGTACATTCCCGGCATTTCAGCGGTCTCACCTCCGATCAAAGCACATTCGGCTTGCTTACAACCTTCGGCTATTCCCTTGATAACGTCAGCCGCGGCGTTTACGTCAAGTTTGCCCGTTGCGTAGTAATCGAGGAAAAAGAGAGGCTCGCCGAAATTACAGATTAAATCGTTTACGCACATCGCCACCAAATCGATTCCGACAGTGTCGTATTTTTTGGCGTCTATTGCGAGTTTGAGTTTAGTACCCACTCCGTCCGTTGCTGAAAGCAACACGGGTTTTTTATATCCGGCCGGAAGTCTGAAAGCCCCGGCAAAACTGCCTATTCCTCCAACTACGTTTTCGTTAAACGTCTCTTTAACTAACGGTTTTATTCTCTCAACAAGCGAGTTGCCGGCATCAATGTCTACGCCGGCGTCCTTATAACTAATTTTGCCCATTTTCGTCCTTACATTCGCAATAACAGCTTCCGAAAATCTTTTGTAAAACCACCGTTGAAGGACAGAAGTCGAAAATAAAATGAATAAAAAGCATAATAGACATAAACGCAAGCATTCCAAGCCCTACCAACGAATAGCCTTTTGCCAGTAACGCCAAAATGATTAATAAAAACATACTCATCATGAGTCTTTGAACTCTTTCGGCACACCAGAGTTTTTTTGCCTTCATTTCTCTCCTTTAAAATATTAATTTATTTACTTCTTCCATTTTTTTGGAAGCTTCTTCTTTTGCCCTTTTATTTGCTAAGTTAATTATATCTAAAATTTCGTCGTTTTTTAACTCGGCTTTTCTCTCCCTAATAGGCGTAACAAGCTTGTTAATATTAGCCGCGCATCTTTTTTTACACTCAACGCACCCGATACTTCCGGCCCTGCATGCGCTTTCGATTTCGGCCACTTCTTCAGGCGTTGAAAAGACTTTGTGATAGTCAAACACCGTACACACTTCAGGGTGCCCGGGGTCCGTTTTTTTAATTCGCGCAGGGTCCGTTTTTGCCTGTCTTACCTTTTGCCAGATGCTGTTTTCGTCATCGTCAAGATAAATTGCGTTGTTGTAGCTTTTGCTCATTTTTCTGCCGTCAAGTCCCGGAAGACGCGGCATTTCAGTTAAAAGCTCTTTTGGTTCTACGAAAATCTCTTTTTTAAACAGATAATGAAATCTTCTAACAATCTCTCTTGCAATTTCTAAGTGTGGTTTTTGGTCTTCTCCAATAGGCACATAGTTTGCGTCATAAAGAATTATGTCCGCCGTTTGAAGAACCGGATAGGTCAAAAATCCCGCGTTGTTTTTGTCTTTGTACTCAGGCTGGGCCAAAGCGTCTTTATATGTCGGGTTTCTCTCAAGCCAGCTCACCGGCGTAATCATGTTTAAAATAAGATAAAGCTCCGCGTGTTCTTTTATTTCGCTTTGAATAAAAAGCGTGGCTTTTTCGGGGTCTATCCCGCTTGCAATCCACTCTTTTACAAGTTCGATACTTAATTCGTTTAAATCCAGCCCCTCGTCATATTTCGTCGATAAGGCATGCCAGTTTGCAACGAAGAAAAAGCAATCATACTTATCCTGTAATTCTTTCCAGTTTTTAAGTACACCTATGTAGTGTCCCAAATGTAGCTTACCCGTAGGTCTCATTCCGCTGACTACTCTCAAAATTTCGCTCCTATTTCTAAAAATAAACCTTTGTAAACGAGTTTTGTCGTATTGTCGTTTTCATCTTTATAATACGCTTCTTTATACTTGTAACCCGCTTTTACAAACGGCTCAATAATACCAAATTTTTTACTGTATTTGATAGCCCCAAGAACATCATAATGATGTTTTTCACCCAATTTTGCCAATTTTAAATCCGATTCAAAAGCAAATCCATTGACTTTGCCCGTTTCTATGCTTGCATATAAATAAGGCAAAACTAAATTCCCTTCATAGTTGATTCTATATTTTTGAGTTTTATTGTCATAAATCTTAAATTTTCCGTTCCAATAATCCGCTCCCGCTCCAAGTTCGGTTTTACCTAAAACAGTATTTAACTGATAAAAAAATGTAATGTCATAAGACCTAATGCTCATATAAGTTTCAGCATCGGTCATTATTGTATTTACGCTTACTTTTCCAAAAATAGTAACATTAGAAGCAATATAGTCGCTATGTCCTGTTGAAGTATAACTATTATATTGAAATTTTACATTTGGAATAAAAGGAATTGAGTGGGTGATTTTTATCCAAAAATAAGGTTTCGTTTTATCCTGAAGTCCAAAATATCCAGTATAAGGGTCGTTTTGAAAATCAATACTTTTTTTACCGAAGTAGTTCTTACCTTTACTTCCCTTCACATAACCGCTTATGTTTTGCTGTTCTATACCATATCCGCCGCTTAAATTAAATAAATCCGCATAAGCTAAACCGAGCCCTAAAATAAATAATGCTATTTTTTTCATTGTAAATCTCCCTATGTATATTAAGAGGAGAGCAAATCTCCCTGTAAACTATATCGGCAGGGAAGAAAAACAGATTAAATTAAAATTTTGCGCCAGCCTCTAAGAACAAACCTCTGTAGTCTATTTTTGTTTCATTTTTTCCGTCTTTACCATAAGCTTCTTTTAATTTATATCCTAATTTTATATAAGGATTTACAGGTCCTATAATATCAATCGTATATTTTACCGCACCCATATATTCGTGATGATAATTGTCTCCCAACGAAGCAAATTTAATATCTCCTATTGCTGAGAACCCGAAAAACTGCATACTTTCCAAATGAGCATATAAATAAGGCAAAACAACACTCCAATCTTCGTCAACCCATTTTTTTGTAACCCCTGTGTCAACTGAAGTACCAGTAATGGATGTATGACCCTTCCAGTAATCTAATCCTAATCCGGCTTCGATGTCGGCAATAACAGGTTTAAACTCGTAAAAAAATGTAATATCGTATGAATCTATACTCATATCCGTTGTTGCGTTTGTAAGAGATGAGGGAATTTTAAAATCTCCAAAAATTTCGACATTCCCGGCAATGTAATTACTATGGCCACTTGAATCGTATCTTGTATATTGGAATTTAACGTTTGGTATAACAGGTAACGGATGAATAAATTTTACCCAAAAATACGGATTATATTTATCATCCAAACCAAAATTTCCGGTATTGGAATTTCCATCATTCTCGGCACTGTGTTTATTAAAATAGTTCTTCACGTCACCTAATTTAGTATATCCACCAACCTTTTGCTGTTCGTACCCAACGCCCGCACTGATACTTAAAAAATCAGCGCTGGCAAAACTAACCATTCCCGCTACCAAAATAGCGGCTAAACTAAGCTTTTTCATTCTTTCCTCCTTTTTCTCTAGGTAAAAGCACGATCGGAGTGCCAGTAAAGTCTTCTTTTTGTCTTAAGAAATTGATTAAATACCTTTCATAAGAAAAGTGAAGTTTCGGTTTATTCATAACAAGCGCGATTGTAGGCGGCTTGATTCCAAACTGGGTTGCGTAATAGATTTTTATTTCCCTACCTCTAACGTCGGTCGGCAATTTATGTCTTTGGGTGGCTTCTTTAATCCATTCGTTAAGACGTGAAGTTGGAATTCTTTTTATGTAGTTTCCATAAACGTAAATTATTTTTTCTTTCAATTTATCAAGGTTTCTTTTGGTTTTGGCGCTTACTACCATAAACGGAGCGTAATAGAGGAATTTGAACCTGTCTCTGACTTCCGCTTCGAATTTTTTATAATCCATGCTTGCTTCATCCCACTTATTACCTACAATTATTACCGCGTTTTTGTGCTTTTGAATAAGTCCGCCGATTTTCTCGTCAAGTTCTACTATTCCTTCTTTTGCATCCAGTACCAATATAGCAACGTCCGCTTCTTTTAGGACTTTTTCGGTTCTCATGAGGGCGTATTTTTCAATGTCTTTAATCTTGCTTCTTCTTCTAATTCCCGCGGTGTCTATAAAAGTGATGTGGTATCCGTTAAAATAAATACTCTCGTCAATGGGGTCTATCGTAGTACCGTCAACATCGCTTACAATTGCTCTCTCTTCACCCACAAGCGCGTTTAAAAGGGAACTTTTCCCAACGTTGACGCGCCCGACAATCGCAACTTTTATCTCTTTTAGATTTTCAAGATCCTCGTTTTGTTCCTCTTCTTCGCTAAAAAGCTCTTCTAAAGGAATATCCTCTTCAATTTGGGTGGCTTCTTGAATAACTCTTGGCTTTTTAGGTACAAATTCTTTAATTCTTTCAATCAATTTTCCAACGCCTCTGTTGTGAGCAATAGAGATAGGATATACTTCTTCGATTCCAAGTTCGTAAAAATCGTATACTTTTTCCATCAGTTTGTCGTTGTCGACTTTGTTTACGATTAAAATAATAGGCTTATTTAGCTTCTGAAGCGTTCTTACGTATTTTTTCTCTTCTTCATCAGGTATGGTTTTGGCGTCCACCATATAAAGAATCAAATCCGCTTCTTTGGCAACGTCAAGGGCTTTTTGTTTTACTTTTTCAAACAGCTCGTCTCTCTCTTCAAGCCCTCCCGTATCCAGCAATACGATATCTTCCAAATCGTCATCAAGTGACACTTCTCTTTTTTTAATATCTCTGGTGGTTCCCGCTTTTTCGCTGACAATTGCGTCTCTTTTTCTTAAGACTCTATTAAAAAAACTACTTTTACCGACATTTGGCTTACCTAAAATGGCTACTTTTAACATTTATCCCCTCTTTATATCGAATCTTTATATGAAATTTTTTTGCTTAGCAAATCTTTCATATGAAGATAATTATTTAGCGCGTTTATGTACGCTTTTGCACTTGCCAGCATCGTATCGATGCTTAGTCCGTGCCCCATAACGGCCGGTTTGTTTTCGTCAAATACGACTTTAACCATAACTTTTGCAAGAGCGTCTTTACCTTCGGTTACCGCCTCAACCTTATAATCCATAAGTCTACCGTTTATCCCACTAATTCTGTCTATTACCTTAAAAACGGCATCAATGGTACCCTCACCGATTGCAGCATCAACAAAAATCTTGTCTTCAAACTTAATCTTAGCGGCAGCACTTGGCATACCATCACTACAATCACTAAGCTGTAAAGAAATAAGCTCGTATACTTTTGGCGTTTTATCGCTAGCTTCATTCATAATAGCCAAAATATCTTCGTCATAAATCTCTTTTTTCTTATCGGCCAGTTTTTTAAACTTAGCAAAAATAGTATTAAGCTCTTCATCGCTGATATCCGTAAATCCAAGTTGTTCTAATTTTTTCTTAAGCGCGTGACGACCGCTGTGTTTTCCAAGAACGATCGTATCTTTAACATCAAGCCCAATATCTTCTGCTCTCATAATTTCATAAGTTTCTTTGTGTTTTAATACTCCATCTTGATGAATACCGCTTTCATGCGCAAATGCGTTTCTACCAACAATTGCTTTATTTGGTTGTGGCTCTATTCCTGTTACGCTTGCTACCAGGCGGCTTGTCGGATAAATCTCTTTTGTATTGATTCTCGTATCAATTCCGTCAAACAAATCGCGTCTTACTTTTATAGCCATTACGATTTCTTCAAGTGCGGCATTACCAGCTCTTTCACCAAGCCCGTTTATAGTACATTCAACTTGTCTTGCCCCGTTTAAAATACTATAAAGCGAATTTGCCGTAGCAAGCCCTAAGTCGTTGTGGCAATGAACACTAAAAGTTACGTCTTTTGGAAAATAATCCACAAGCTCTTTTATCATAGCCCCCATTTCTGTCGGGAATCTGTATCCTACGGTATCTGGGATGTTAATTGTTTTAGCCCCGGCTTCAATAACCGCTCCGATTATCTCTTTTAAAAAGCTCATCTCGCTTCTTCCGGCATCCTCACAGCTAAATTCAACGTCATCTACAAAGCTTATAGCATATTCTACGGCTCTAACAGCTCTTTTGATAACTTCATCAGGTTTCATTCTTAGCTTATATTCCATGTGAATAGGACTTGTAGCAATAAACGTATGAATTCTTTTAAGTGGTGCCGGTTCTATCGCTTTTGCCGCAGCCTCAATGTCTTTTTCCACGGCTCTTGCAAGTGAACAAATAGTAGAATTGCTAACTTCTTTTGCAATCATGTTTATAGCTTCAAAATCCCCGGGACTTGCCGCTGCAAATCCGGCTTCTATAATATCAACCCTCAATCTCTCAAGCTGTTTTGCTACTTTAATTTTTTCTTCAATTGTCATACTAGCACCGGGAGATTGTTCTCCATCTCTAAGTGTCGTATCAAATATTTTAACCATTTCCATAAAAATTCCTTTTTTGGTTAATTTTTATAATTATATCTCAAGAATAAAATTTTGTCAAAGGAAAAAAATTATCCATTACTTTTATTTATTGCTTTTCTTATATTAAAAATCGCCCTTACTAGCCCATAAAGCGTATATGCCGTAAGTATTGCGGCAATTGACTCTATAGGAAAAAGATAAATAAGTGACGCTACTAAAATTATACCAATTAGTACTTTTAGTGCTACGTTTTTGTTTAAATCTATCTTTTTAAAACTAGGATACCTAAAATTACTCACCATCAAAAACGCCAAAAGCAAAGCTCCAAGTTCTATAATCAAACCAAAATCGCTATTATACTTTAAATCAAGCATAATCCAGCTACTAAGCACAACCGCGGCTGTTGGAATGGGAAGCCCTATAAAGTATCTTGGGTCAATCTCTCCTGTGGTTACGTTAAATCTTGCAAGTCTTATTGCTCCAAATACAACATAAAGACCACTAACTAATGCTCCAAATCTTCCATATTCATTACCTGCGGCAAAAAAAAGCATCATTGCCGGAGCTACTCCAAACGCTACAAGGTCTGCCAGAGAATCAAACTCAACCCCAAATTTTGAAGTCGTGTTAGTTAGTCTTGCAACCCTTCCATCAAGCCCGTCTGCTATGAGGCTTAGCACTATATAAATAAATGCTTTTTCAAATTTACCCTGAGATGAAGCAATAATACTCATAACTCCAAAAAATGCACTAAGTGCGGTAAAAAAATTCGGTAAAAGATAAGCTAGATTGATTTTATTCATTAATATATCCTATTAAACTCTCACCTGCGTATACTTTTTGAAATTCGGTAACTTTCAAAGTCGTATTTAATGGCAAATACACATCCACTTGAGACCCAAATGTAATCATTCCGTATCTCTCAGTCACTTTTACAGGCCCTAAATCCCTAAACATTACAATTCTTCTTGTAACAAATCCTGCAATTTGATTAACAACCACTCTTCCCAAATTGTTTTCAAAAAGCACTCTGTTTTGCTCGTTTAGTTCACTTGCTTTTTCATCTCCAAGTGATAAAAATAGTCCGTGAATATACTCCCTGGCACTCATCTCACCGCCAATTGGGGCTCTTTGAATATGTACGTCAAAAAGTGATAATTTTATTGAAACTTTAATAGACTCTTCTTTTGTAATAGGTGAGATTGCATTTGCAATTTCAATTATAGTCCCGTCACTTGGCGAAATAATTGCATTTGGTGATTCGTCTTCTGGAATTCTTGCCGGATTTCTAAAAAAATAAACAAAAAATCCAAAAAGAGCTAAAAATAGTATTTGTAAAAGCAAAGGAAAAGAAAAAAATAAAGAAATTACAAAAAGCGCTCCACTAACAATAATATAAGGATAACCTTCCTTAAGAATTATTTCCGTTTTCATTTTCGCCTTCTTTTTGTTGATTTTCATCTGTTGTTTTGTTTTCGTCAGATTTTGTTTCTCTCTCACTTTCTGGTTTTGAGTTTTTATTTACCTCTTCTTCAAGCCTTCCCTCTTCAAAAGCCTTAATAAGCTCTCTAACCCTTTGGCCTTCAAGCACCTCTTTTTCATAAAGCTCTTTAACCATAGCTTCAATTACAGGTTTGTATTTAACTAGAGTTGTTTTAACATGAGCGTATCTTTTTTCTAAAAACTCTTTTATAAATTTATCCACTTCTTCTTGAGTTTTTTCAGAATATTCCCTCTGCTGCGCAAATCCTCCTAAGAATCTATTTGTCTGTTTTTCAAGTACCATAAGTCCTGCAACATCTGTCATTCCATACATACTCACCATAGCTCTAACTATATCAGTGGCTCTTTCTAGATCATTACCCGCACCAGTTGAAATCTCTCCAATAAACACTTCTTCTGCCGCTCTTCCTCCAAGAAGCGTATCTACTTCTGCAATAAGCTCGCTTTTTTGCATTAAAAACTTATCTTCTTCAGGCATATTTAAAGTATACCCTAAAGCCGCAAGACCTCTTGGGACTATTGATACTTTTTTTACTTTTTTTGCTTCCGGAGTAACTTCTGCAATTACAGCATGCCCACTCTCATGATAAGCTACTATTTTTTTATCTTTATCATTTAGTCTTCTGCTTCTTTTCTCAAGCCCTGCTATTTGTCTCTCAACCGCTTCTACAAATTCTTCTTGGTTTACTTCTTTTTTGTTTTTTCTACCGGCAAGCAACGCTGCTTCATTAACAATATTTGCCAAATCCGCACCTGCAAGTCCTGCCGTCATTCTGGCTATTTCTTCTAAGTCCACGTCTTTTCCAGCTTTTATTTTTTTAACGTGAACTTTTAAAATCTCAACCCTTCCTTTAAAATCAGGCTTATCAACTAAAACTTGTCTGTCAAATCTTCCAGGTCTAAGGAGTGCTGGGTCTAATACTTCAGGCCTGTTGGTAGCTGCTAAAACGATTACTGGTTCATTACTATCAAATCCATCCATTTCGGCAAGTAATTGGTTTAGGGTTTGTTCTCTTTCATCATTACCGCCCATTGGCCCGCCTGCCGCCCTGCTTTTACCAATAGCATCAATTTCGTCAATAAAGATAATGCTTGGTGCTTCTTTTTTTGCCTGAGTAAATAAATCTCTCACTCTTGCAGCACCAACACCTACAAACATTTCAATAAAACTACTACCGCTTACTGCAAAAAACGGCACGTCCGCTTCACCAGCCACCGCTTTAGCTAAAAGTGTTTTACCGGTCCCTGGAGGCCCCACCAATAAAACACCTTTTGGAATTTTTGCTCCAAGGTCTATGTATCTTTCCGGATTTTTTAGAAAATCAACTATCTCTTTTACTTCTTCTTTTGCTTCTTCATTTCCTGCAACATCGTCAAATTTTACATCCGGCTTTTCACTTTTGATAAGTCCTTTTGCACTTCCAAAACCTAAAACTCCTCCCATTCCTTTTTGCATTCTGCTAGCCAAAAACATCCAAATCGCAAAGAATATAAAGATAGGAATAATCCAGCCAAAAATCAAATCACTTAACCAATTATTATCGTTTATTGCTCCATATGGAACTTTGTATTTATCCAAAATTTCAACTAATGTAGAATCGTTTGGGACTTTTTGGACTGTTATTATTTTTCCGTCTTTAAGTTTTGCCCTTACGATATTTTTACCAATTGCCACATAAGCTAATTTGCCTTCTTTTGCTAAGTTTTTAATATCTGAATATGTATAAGCTACTACCTGTTTGTTTTGAGTAAAAACATTTTGATTTGCCGTAGGTGATATACTTCTAAATACCACAACTATAATAATTGCAAAAATTATAAACAATAAAAGCGGATTTTGGTTAAAAAAATTATTATCTTTTTTCTTATTATCCATTCATTTCCTTTCTTAAAACTAATGTGACCCACTCATTCTCTTTAATCTCTTCAACTAGCTTAAACTCTTTGTATTTATTTAGGACTTTATCTTTGTATTTGTCAATTATACCTGAAAGGATTAAAACATCATTAACTCTTTTTTTCAAATCGCTTGCAATAAACACTAAAACATCCGCAATAATATTTGCTACCACAATATCATACGTATCATCTGAATCGTTTGCACTTCCTTGGAAAATTTTTCTGTATTTTGCATTGTTTAGCTCAAAGTTTTTCTTTGCACTCTCAACAGCCAGTGGGTCTGTATCACATGCATCTACAATTGCTCCCATTTTGCTTGCAACTATTCCCAAAATTCCGCTTCCGCATCCCACATCAAAAAGTTTATTTCCCTCTTTTACGTAATTTTTTAGCGCCTTTACACAGCTTCTGGTTGTTTCATGATGTCCGCTACCAAATGCAAGGGCCGGATCAATTACAATATTGATTTTGTTATCTTTTGGGGGATACCAAGAAGGATGAATATAAAATTCATCAATTTCTACTGGTTGGATAGAATTTTGGTAGAGTTTTACCCAGTCCTGGTTAGATTTTTTTTCTACGTCAATTTGAAGGTTAATTTTTTCTTCGAAAATATCTTCTAACGCACTTTTATATTCGTTAAGTTCGTTGATGATATCATCAAGAGGTTCTTCGCTTCTTAAGATTAATGAATTATTTTTCTCTTCAATCCCGTTAAAGAACCTCTCCATTAAAAAATTTTCGATTTCGTCTTTAAATTTGTCCGTTGTGATGGTGTATTCGTAATAAAACTCTTTCATATATACAAAGCTTCCTTTTTTAAAATATTAAGCTTTGTAATTATACAAATTATTTCACTTTTAATAAAGCTACGCCGGTTGTAAAAGCCTTATCATTTCAAGTTTTTCTTTTAGTTTTTGAATGTTAAACGGTTTAACGATATAGTTGTTTACT
>Ga0256843_1003206_pt1 | contig 11485 bp, 14 predicted proteins | sample AlvinellametaG_FD_191572 | JGI IMG/M metagenome (GOLD analysis project Ga0256843, IMG submission 191572) | Pompeii worm associated microbial communities from hydrothermal vent at the East Pacific Rise, Pacific Ocean - Alvinella | ecosystem: Host-associated > Annelida > Integument > Unclassified ... | reverse complement strand
GAAAACATTGATAAAACGGCTGATTGTTTAAAAAATCTAAATGTAAATGATAATACTTTATTACTTTTTTATAATTATCGCCCATGGCATTTAGATACATTTTGTGCAGACCCTTATGATGATGGAAAATCTACAAGGAATGGTGATGTAGCTATTTTAGGACAAAATGTTACTTCATTTAGAATAACAGCTATTAATTATCATATAGAATTAAAAGTACAATTTTCTAAACCTATGTATAGAGGAAGTGATATGAATATAACTATCACAAAACAAAAGGTGGTATTTTGAAAAAGGGATTTGGGATAATGACAGCTTTATTGATTTTAATTTTAGTATCATTTTTATTGATGCTTATATTAAAAGCAAGTAGTGTAGGAATAAAACATGTAGCTGATAGTTATCTAAAAGAAGATGCTCAATTATTTATGCAATCAAGTATAGAAAACTCTATAATGGCCATAGAAGGTTATGAAAGAAATGATTCAAGTAAATGTCTAAAACATATCCATTTCAAATCAAGTGATGGAAGATTTGAATCAAATACAACAATTTTAAGATATTATTGTTATGATATGGACAAATGTCCTAATTGTGATATAGCTGTTCAAATTAAAACTGATAAATCACAAGGAAATACATTAATGCAAACGGTAGTATATACAACTAATTCACCAAGAAATGGTGATAAAAAACTTAGATTTTCAAAAGTTACATTGCAAAAACCATAAGGAAAAAAATTGAAATCTTTTACACTAATTGAGTTAATATTTGTTATAATAATAGTTGGATTAATATCAATTGGGGCAATAAATGCTTTTCCAGATAATACTTTAATAAATAATACAAGTTTCATCTATAATAAAATTTTAGAAAAAAAAGCAAACTCATTGGGATTTAATGCAGATATGAATAATGCAGAAGAAAATAGAACGGTTTGTATTAAATTTGATAAACAATGGCTTAAAGATGATGAAAACTATTCAAAGGTGAGATTTAGTTTATCAAATAGAATTGAAATTGATGTATCATCAAATAGAAAAACTATATGCTTTGATTATTTAGGAAGACCATATAATGGAGATGTAGATTTAGATAATTTTTCTAATTTATTACATGATGAAACAAATATAACAATCAAATATAAACAAAATACTAAAATAATAACTATTTATCATATAACAGGAGATGTGGAAATACAATGAATATAATTTATGTAAATGATAATCAATTTTTTGAAAAAATTGATAATAAAATCATTAAATTATCAGATTTAAAAACAATATATGACAATAATATTGTAACATCCACACTTTCTATAAAAGATGTAATAACATATACTTTTAAATTACCTCTTTCTACATCAAAAGAACAATTAGAAACAGAAGCTCATCTACAATTTTATGAAAATGCTGGTTTAGATTTAAATAAACAATATAAAACATTTTTTTTAACAAAAGAACTAAAAAATGAGGAAAGTTATTTAATAGAAGCTATCGCAATTGATGAAAATACATTAAAAGAAAAATTTGCATATCTTATAGAAAAAACAAATTTTATAGATTATATTTCATTATCTGTATTATGTTTTAGCGAATTTTATGAAATATATCAAAAAGAAAAACAAAGAGATGCATTTGTTTATTTAGATAATAAACAATCTTTTATTACTATTTATAAAGATGGTGAATACTTATATTCAAAAACATTAAATCCATTAAAACCTCTTTTAAAAACACTAAATTTAGATTATGATAAATTTGTTGATATAATGAAAAATAAAGGGGTAAATAAAGAAAATTATGAATTAGATGATTTTTTAATAGCAAATGAAATAGAAAGATTTTTTTCTGATTATTTTATGTCTATTAATAATAGATTATCTTATGGAAAAAACATCTTTTATTTAGATAAAATTGATAATATTTATTTTTATACCCCTTTTTATATCAAAGATATGGATTCTCTAAAAGAATTTTGGGAAGCTACTGAGATAAATTTTGAAGTAATACAAAATGATGAAATAAATTTATTAGATAAAGTAGTTATAAATTATAATGAAAAACATTATAAAGATGAAATAAACTTTTCAATATTTCCTCGTCCTCCTAAATTTTATAAAACAAAAACATTTCAATTAATAATGGTAATAATACTTACTATTTTAGTATTTGGAGGGGATTTTGGATATAGATATTATCAACTACAACAAATACAACAAAAAGTTGATAATATTTCTAAAAAAGTAAACAAACAATTATCTAAATTATCTAAATTAGAAACAAAAGACAGAGTTATTTCAAATACTTTAAATAAAGAAAATAAAGAGATAAAATCTATCAAAACACAAACAACTATAATTAAAAAAACTTTACAAAAATCATTAGAAATTATAAATATGCCAAAAACATATCAAGATTTTGTAACTATTTCTACTTTACTCAAAAAAAATAGATTAAAAACTTTTTTAATTTCAAAAGATATAAATAATTCTTTTAATATAAAAGTTTATACTAAAATTGAAAATAGAAAATTTATAGCCATTTTTATGAATGATTTATTAAAAAAAGGATATATGAATATACAAACAGATAAAATATATACTGATGATAATTATTATATGAGTTTAATAAGGTTTCAAAAATGAATAAAATTGAAAATTATTTAAACTCTCTAAAACCAAAAGAAGTTATTTATTTACTTGTATCTATTCCTATTGTTGTATTTATAATTTATTATAATTTTATCTCTCCTATGATGGATGAAAAAATTCAAAAATTACATAAACAAGAAAAAACTGAACAACAAAAATTAATTGAAACATCTAAAAAAATAAGAAAATTAAAACATACATCAAAAACCCTTTTACCAACTTCTAAAAAATTACAAAATTTAAAAGATGATTTTAAATATATAAAATATAGTTTATATTCTTTATCATTATTAAATTTAAACGAAAATAAAATATATAATATATTATCACTTTTATTAAAAAAATCTAATGAATTAAAATTAAATATTTCTTTTCAAATAAAATGGAATATCAAATATCCCCCTTTTTCACAAGTTTTATATATACAAATGGATGGAAGAGGAAATTATACAAATATTATAAAATATCTACAATATATAGAAACTATGCATACTGTGAATTTTATTTCTGATATAAAAATATCTTCTGATAAAACAGACACCACTTTATTAAAAACTTTTTCAAAGAATAAACAATTTAATAATAACTCTTTATCGTTTATTTTACAAAAATATTCTAATAGCGATTTAGACTTTTTAAAATCAATAGCAAAATCAAAACATTTATATTTATCTACATCTGTCGATACTGATAATAAAGATTATTTATTTATAAAATTTAAAGGTGATAAATTAAGTATATTAAATTTATATGAATTCTTAAAAATACTAAAAAAAAGAAAAACTTTGATATTTAGTAATTTAAAAATAAATATTCATCAAGTAAAACAATTACAAAAAAACACAACAAAAACACAACAATTTAATATAAATTTAATAATAATGGGTCTAAAATGAAAAAATTAATTTTATTTATTGCTATATTATGTTATGCTAATGAAACAAAAGAAATTTTAAAAATGATAGACTTATTACAAACACAAAAAATTTCATATAAACCAATTAAGAAATTATATAACCCTTTTATTAATGAAGAAAAACAAAAAATAATTTCTAATAATATAGATTTTGGCTATTTTATTCCAAAAAAAGAAAAAAAAGTATATGATTTAGAAATAGTTTTTCAAAATAAAGTGAGAATAAATGGTAAATGGTATAAAAATAATGATAAAATAGACCAATATAAAATAATAATTAAAGATGAGAGTGTATATTTAAAAAATAAAAAAAAGTTAATTAAATTAAAAAGAAAGAGATTGTTAAAGGTTACAGAATGAAAAAAATTATTTTATTATTACTAGGAATTTATTTGACATTTGCTCATACTTGTAATAACAAACTTTTTTCCTTATCAACAGAAGGGGAAAATAGTATAAAATTACAAGATATTATCAGTGATTTATCTGATACTTGTCATTTAAATGTAATAATAAAAGATAATATTGCAAAAGCTAAATTAAATGAAAATTTAAAATATATAAAATTAAGAAATGTATCATTAGATGAGTTTTTAAAATATATATTAGGTAATAATGGATTTTTTTATACATTAAATAACGACTTATTAACAATCTCTTACATTAAAACAAAAAATTTCAAAATTGATTATGTAAATAATGTAATTTCTGGAAGCACTGATTTTTCTGCAAGTATATCTTATAATGATAATACAAGTTCTGATTCGAATTCGACAGGTACAAGTAATTCCAGCTCAAATACTCTAAAAAGCACTTTTAATTTTGATTTTTGGAAAGAATTTAGCACAAACATTAATAATCTTTTATCATCTCAAAAAAATGGATTTTTTAAAAATCCTATCCCTATTTTAGATAAAACAAGTGGATTAGTAACTATTACCGGAACAAAAGATCAATTAAATAAAATAGAAGAATATATAAATGAGCTTAATAAAAGATTACATAAAGAAGTATTAGTAGATGTAAAAATATATTCTGTACAATTAGTTTCATCAAATCAAATAGGTGTAGATTGGAGTAAATTTAATATCCAATTAAATACAGGAGATGTTCCTTTAAGTGGAGCTATTGGAAGTACTATTTTAAATGCTCATACATTTAATTTATCTGCATTATTAAACTTTTTAGCAACATATGGGCAAGTAAATTCTATCTCTAATCCAAAAATCACAACATTAAATAACCAAAAAGCTATAATTACAGTTGGTCAAACAAGAAATTATTTATATAAAGGAACTGTAATTGATAAAAATGGAAATGTTATCCAAAGTGATAAAATAGGAAGTAAATTTATAGGAATTTTACTTGATATAACACCAGAAATAAGTGATAATAATATAATTATGATGAATATAAATCCTTCTATTAGCTCATTAGTAGATATAAAACAAAAACCAAATTTACCGCCAGATACCACAGAAAAAAAATTAAATACTATGATTAGAGTAAAAGATGGAGATACTATTGTATTAGGTGGATTAATTACAGATGAAAAAACTTTTACAATGAATGGTGTTCCTATTTTAAAAGAGATTCCTATTGTTAAGTATTTATTTTCATATAAAGGTAAAAAAACTTCAAAAGAAGAGCTTGTGTTTGTTATTACACCACATATTATTGACTTAGATAAAAAAACTAAATTAGAAAATATTGGATTTAAAAAACTTCCAAAATTAGGTGATTTATAATGTATCAAAATTTAATAGACGAATTTAGTGATGTAATAAAAACGAATGATGTATTTAATTCTTTTAGTTTTAATTTTGCTTTAAATACAATAGAAAATTCATCACATAATTTAAAATTTCTTATAGGAACACCAGGTAGTGGTAAAACTTTTTTAATTAATTATTATGAAAAAGAACATAAAGAAACTCTTATTTTACAAGGAACTATTACAAGAGAAGAACTTATTGAATTTTTATATAATGATAGATTAATTATTATAGATGAAGCACAACTAATGGATATAAAGTTAATTGAATACATTAGAACTCTAACAGATACAAAAGAATATACTTTTTTATTATCTATGCATACAAAAGAAGCAAAAGAAATTTTAAATAAAGAACACTTTAAAACAAGAAATATAGATGTTATAGAACTAAATCCTATAACAAAAGCCGAAATGATTCAATATATAAATGCTAAACTTATAAAAAACAATGCTAATCATATATTTTCAAAAAAAGAATTTAATATAATTTATAATTATACAAATGGAAATTTTAGATACATCAAAAAATTTATTAAAACTTTATTTGAATTATTAGATTTTGCTTCTAAAAATAATTTATCAAAATATAGCAAAATAAATGATTGTTTAATAACTATGACTGCTATTAAATTAGGACTTCAAAATGTATGATTTTTTTGAACTTGAAAAAAAATGTAAACAACTAAAAAGAAAAAAAATAATAAAAATAACTTCTATTTTTTCTATAATTATTTTATTTTTAATTTTAAGTTTTTTTATTTTTCAATATTTTACACAATCAAAACAAATACACAAACAACCTCAACATATAAAACAACACAAAATAACTCCCCCTATTTCTAAAAAAATAGAACATAATACAACCATAGAAAAAAAACCTATTCATATTCATAAGAAAACATTAAAACCTATGATTAAAGAAAAAAAAGTTAATAAAATTACAATTAAAAAAACACCTATGCTAAATATACAAATTGACTTAAATTCAATAAAAGAATTAAATATTACAAAAAAAACTACTAATAAAACAAATAAAATTGAAAAGCCTAAGAAAATTAAAGAAAATAAAAAAATTGAAAAACCTATAATTCAACACAAAAATATTTTACAAAATGAAACTATATCATTTGATAAAGCTATTAAATTAGCTGAACTTTATTATAATAATGCAGATTATCAAAATTCTATAAAATGGTGTAAAATAGCCTCTAAAATAGACAATAGTGATGCAAAAGTATGGAAATTATATGCTCTTAATTTAGAAAAAATTGGACAAAAACAAAAAGCAATAAAAGTTCTAAAAACTTATCTTGAATATAAAGATTCATTAGATTTAAAATATTTATTACAAAGGCTTGAAAAATGAAATTTTTACTATTAATTCCTATTTTTTTATTTTCATTTAATATAAAAAATGAATACTTATCTCAAAATTATAAAGATGTATGTTTATATGGTATTAAAAATTTTAAAAAAATAAAAAAAGATGAAAATTTATTATCATTAATAGGACTTAGTTGTGTCAAAAGTGATTATTTTATATATTTACCCGCTATTATAAATAATCTAAAATATACAAAAGCAGGAAGAGATAATTCTGTTTATTTTTCAATTTTATTTGTAGAAAAAAAACTTCTATATAGCCATATATTAGATAATACAGATATTTCATACTATAATTTTCCGCTAATAGACCACCCTATTTCAATAGTTTTTAATAATATAGTAAATAAAAATTTTAAAAAAGAAAATAACATTATAATAATTAAATATAAAAATAAAATATATAAGGTTTATAAAAATAATGAACAAAAAATATTTATTGATATATATCAAAATAATCAATTAATATCTCAACATTGGTATAGATAGGAGTAATTTTATGATAAAAGCAAAAATTAGGATTGGGGATTTACTTGTAGAAGAAGGGATTATTACAAATGAACAATTAATGCAAACTCTTGCTAAACAAAAAGAGTATAAATTAAAAGGTGAATTCAAAAAAATTGGAGAAATTTTAATTGAAGAAGGATTTGTTTCTGAAAAACAAATAGCAATAATTTTAGCTAAACAATTAGGAATAGAATTTGTAGATTTATATGGAGAAAATATTGATTATAATTTAATGGATTCATTTCCTATAAACCTTATTAAACAATCAAAAGTAATCCCATTTAAAGAAAATGAAGATTATATTTTTGTAGCTACTGCTGACCCGTTAGATTATGATTCTCTCGAAATTATAGAAAGAACTATTGTAAGAAAACCTATTAAAATTTTTATATCTCTTTCACAAGATATTTTAAATATTATCGCCAGACTTGAAAAAGAAAAAATGACAAAAATTCTCGTAGCAAGAGTAAAAGAGGAATTAAGTGGAGATAATGCTGGCATTTTAGAAAGTGAAAATACAGCTATTGACCAACTTACAAAACTTGTATTTAAAACTGCTATTTCCCAAATGGCAAGTGATATACATTTAGAGCCAAATCAATATAACTTTTCAATTAGAATAAGAGTTGATGGTGTTTTAAGAGAAATTTTTTCTTTTTCAAATGAAATATATGGAGCATTTATATCTAAAATCAAACTTCTCTCAAATCTTGATATTTCAGAAAAAAGAAAATCACAAGATGGTAGATTTAGTATGAAAATTGATGGCAATTTATATGATTTTAGGGTATCTACAACTCCTACTTTACTTGGTGAAAGTATTGTTATGAGAATACTTGACCAACAAAAAATTCTTTTAAAAGTTGAAGAACTCGGAATGAGCGAAGAAAATTTTGAAAAATTCCAAAGACTTATTACATCTCCTTATGGTATAGTATTTGTAACAGGTCCAACAGGAAGTGGGAAAACAACAACTCTTTATGCCGCACTTAATGATATTAAAAGCTTAGAAAATAAAGTAATTACCGTAGAAGACCCCGTAGAATACCAAATCCCACTTGTTCAACAAATCCAAGCAAATCCAAAAATTGGGTATGGTTTTGCCGAAGCTCTTAGAACAATTCTTAGACAAGACCCTGATATTGTAATGATTGGGGAGGTAAGAGATAGTGAAACTTTAAATGCAGCTATTCAAGCATCTTTAACAGGACATTTAGTTTTAGCTACTTTACATACAAACGATGCAGTTAGCTCAATTACAAGAATGGTTCAAATGGGTGCAGAAAATTTCTTAGTAGCTGATTCATTAATTGGTGTAGTTGCCCAAAGACTTGTAAGAAAAATTTGTCCTAATTGTAAAACTGAATATAAACCATCAGCTGATATTATGAAAAGAATTGGAAAATATTTTGATGAAAACACTATTTTTTATAAAGGAGCTGGTTGTAAAGCTTGTAATATGAGTGGATATAAAGGTAGAGAAATGATAAGTGAAGTTTTAATCATAGATGATGAAATATCAGAACTTATAAATGAAAATCGCTCAAAACAAGAAATTTTACAATTAGCAAAACAAAAAGGGCATAAAACATTAGCTGATGATGCTATAAATAAAGTAAAAGCTGGTATCACTTCTATTGAAGAGATGTTAAGAATTGTTAAATTAGGTTAAAAATGTATTTTGAAATCACTTATCTAAAAGGCAATCAAAAAGACACCACTATAATTCAAGCTAATAATTTTATTGAAGCAACAAAAAAATTCAGAAATCAAAGAATAGGTGTATTTATCTCTATAAAAGAAACAAGTGAACCTTTTAATCTTAAAATAGAAAAATTAAAAAAAAGTTTTGAAAAAAAAATAAGCTCTTCTAAAATTGACCTTGAAGAATATGTAGCAATCCTTGAACAAATATATGTAATGCTTGATGCGAGTTTATCATTAAATGATGTATTAGCAAGTGTTAGTGAAAATATAAAAAATAAAACTTTACAACACATTTTATTTCAATTAAATCAAGATTTACAAAGTGGAATAAATCTATCTACTTCTCTTAAAAAATTTGAAAAAGAGATTGGAAAACTTAGTATCTCAATGATAGAATTAGGAGAACAAACCGGTATGCTTGCTGAATCATTTAGAGATTTAGCCCAAATTTTAAGTGAAATTTTAGAAAATAGAAAAAAATTAAAATCTGCTACAAGATATCCTATATTTATCTTATTTGCTATGATGATAGCTTTTACAATAGTTATTTTATTTGTTATTCCCCCTTTTAAAGATATTTTTTCTGAATTAGGTGCAAAACTTCCCCTACCTACAAGATTTTTACTATGGTTAGAATACTTTCTTAGAACATTTGGTCCTTGGATATTAGGAGTTTCTGTAATTATGATGGGTATTATGAATTATTTATATAATACAAATAAAAAAGTAACTATGTTTTTTGATAAAATAATACTAAAAGTATATATTGTAGGAGATGTTATACATTATGCTTTACTTGGAAGATTTTTATACTCTTTTGATAAAATGGTAGAAGCTGGTATTCCTATTATGGATGCTCTTGATACCGCATTAGGTGTAGTTGATAATTTATACTTAAATAAACAACTTCAAAAAATCAAAAATTCTATTTCAGAAGGAAGAGGACTTGCAAGTGGTTTTGAAGAAACAGAACTATTTGACAATTTAATTGTAAAAATGATAAAAAGTGGTGAAGAAAGTGGTTCATTAAATAGAATGTTAGCAAAAGCAAGTAATTATTATAGAAGCAAATACTTAAATATTGTAGAAAATATATCTACATTAATAGAACCTATTTTAATTGCTGCTATTGCTGGATTTGTAATTGTGCTTGCATTTGGTATATTCTTACCAATGTGGGGAATGGCTGATGCGATTAAAGGTGGATAATGGAAACGGGTAGTATTGTAATGGCTTTTATTAGCTCTATTATTATAGGTTTTGGATTTTGGGTTATACACAAAATATCAAATATTTGAGAAAATGACTATAAAATGAATGATTTTTGTTGATTTATCAAAAATTTGTAGTATAATATAAGCATAAAAACATTTAAAGGAGATAAAATGAAAAAATCAGGTTTTACTCTAATTGAGTTAATTTTCGTAATCGTAATTATTGGTTTACTTGCAGCAGTTGCAGTTCCAAAATTCTTAACTACTAAAAAGAATGCAGAAACAGCTAATTTGCCAGAAATAGGAAATCAAATAACAACAAAAGCTATTGAGCAATATACACTTGTAAAAGAATCAAATTTATCTAAAATTATAGATGATGATCCAGATTTAAAAGCATATAAAGATGGTATTAAAGCACCTTTTGTTGAAGAAGATGATGAAAATGAATTTAATATAACTTATAATGGTAATGTTTGTTTAAAAGTTGCAAAAACATCTGAGCAAGTAAGAGTAACATCAGATAAAAATGTAACAGCTACAAGTTTTGCTGTAACTCAATTAGATACTGCATGTAATAGTAACTAATTTTAAACTCCTCCTTTTGGAGGTATCTTTTATGAGAATTTAGTTTTTATAAAAGGTATCTTTATGAATAAATCATTTACATTAATCGAACTTATATTTGTAATTGTTATTATTGGTCTTCTTGCTTCATATGCAGCTCCTAAATTTATGCAAACCAAAGAAAGTGCAAGTGCTTCAAGTGCTTTAAGTATAGTTTCTTCTGTAAGAACTTCTATCGAAACAAAACATGGTGAATGGATTATTAACGATAATTTAGATGATTCAGATGGATATACACCACAAGGTTATCCTCAAAAACTTGATGATGCTGATTTAAATAAAGCTGGTGAATACTTATTTGAAGGAAACTCTACTCTACCTTTACTAAAAAAAGGTGTTAGGTCTTGTTTAGATAATGATTGTTGGTATAAAAAAAGTGAAGATACAGATAAAAATCTATCAGATTATATCTATAAATTTAATGATGATGATTATATACAAGTAGAATATAATGGAAGTAATGGTAAATTTGAATGTGTAGATAGTGATGGGAGTACAAAAAAAGAATGTGAATCTATAATAAAATAATAAGGAGTTTAAAATGAAAAAATTATTATTTTTATTGGCCATAGTTAATTTATATGCATTTACACCTATATGTAATGTATTTAGTGATGTATTACAAACAAGAAATACAGGTTCAAAAATCATACCTAATTCAGGTGCGACTTCTAATATGTATGATTCTTCTTGTCTTA
>Ga0256843_1003205_pt1 | contig 11485 bp, 12 predicted proteins | sample AlvinellametaG_FD_191572 | JGI IMG/M metagenome (GOLD analysis project Ga0256843, IMG submission 191572) | Pompeii worm associated microbial communities from hydrothermal vent at the East Pacific Rise, Pacific Ocean - Alvinella | ecosystem: Host-associated > Annelida > Integument > Unclassified ... | reverse complement strand
CAACGTGCTTTATCTGGGCACCTTCTCCAAAGCTTACGGCCTGGGCGGGATGCGGGTAGGGTACGGCATCGCCTCGGAAGAGATCATCGGCGCGCTTTACAAGATGCGTCCGCCTTTTAACGTCACCACCCTCTCGTTGGTGGCGGCCGAGACGGCGCTAGAGGATGAGGCGTTTGTGCAAATGAGCATTGCCGACTGTTTTGAGCAGATGGCGCGTTTCGTGGCTTTTGCCGAGGAAGAGGGATTTGAGACCATTGAGAGCTATACAAACTTCATTACCCTTTTAACCACGCACAAGGACGCGTCCGCATTGGCCTCCGCGCTTTTGCGCAGGGGCGTGATTGTCAGGGATCTGAAAGGGTACGGTCTTAACGCCATACGGGTGACCGTGGGAACGGCGGAGCAGAACGACCGGTTTTTCCGGGAATGTCGAGAGATTTTGGGTAACGGTGCGGTATGAACGTTTCTGAAATGGTCTCACAACTGACCAGACTCTACGAAAAGCTCAATCGCGCCCAAAAAGCGGTCATTGCCGGTACACTGCTGGCGGTGATCGGTTTTATTGTCTTTTTGCTTTTGCACAACGCTAGGCTCAAAGACGCCAATTACGCCGTTTTGTTTGATAGGCTCTCCGCCAAAGACGCGGGACTCATTATTCAGGAACTGGAAAAAGAGCAGATTCCTTACAAAATCCCCGCCGACGGCGTTATCGAGGTGCCGAAAGATCGCGTCTATAAAGTGCGTCTGGCCGTGGCTTCCAAGGGGTTGCCCAAAGAGAGCCATGTGGGATTTGAACTCTTTGACAAGCAGGAGTTCGGATCGACCGATTTTGATCAGAAGGTCAAATTTTTACGGGCGTTGGAAGGGGAGCTTTCGCGTACCATTCAGAGTTTGCAACCTATTCAGAGCGCCACGGTACATCTGGCACTGCCCAAAGAGAGCGTGTTTGTCTCCAAAAAAACGCCGCCGTCGGCGTCGGTGGTGGTTCAAACCGTCGATGATATGCGGCTTTCGCGCAAACAGATTGCGGGTATCAAAAACCTGGTGGCGGCGGCGGTGGCCGACCTGACACCCGAAAACGTGAAAATCGTCAACGAATTCGGGGAGCCCCTGAGCGATTCGGAGGAGGGTGAGAGCGAGCTGGTCAAGAAGCAGATCGCCTACAAAAACCGCTATGAAAAGGCGTATGAAGATAAAATTGTCAATATTCTGGCTCCTATTATCGGGGGAAAAGAGAGGGTAGTGGCCAAGGTTTCGGCGGATTTTGATTTTGCCCAGCGTAGCAGTGTCGAGGAGCGTTACGATCCCGAAAACGTGGTGCGAAGCGAACAGTCGATGGAAGAAAAACGTGAAGGTCCAGGCCCCAAAGCGGTAGGCGGTGTGCCCGGCGCGGTCAGCAATATCGGCCCGGTGCAGGGAATAAGCAACGCTTCCGGCAAACAAAAGTATCAAAAATCGACCACGACGACCAATTATGAAATATCCAAAACCGTCTCCAATATCAAAGGGCCGTTTGCCGTACTGAAGCGGGTGACGGCGGCCGTGGTGGTAGACGGCAAATATAAAGAAGAAAAAGACGGCACGCTTGCGTATACGCCCCGTTCACCCGAAGAGTTGAAGCAGATTAATGAAATTGTCAAACAGGCCATCGGGTTTAACGCCAAACGGGGTGACCAGGTCACCGTCTCTAACTTCAGGTTTGAGGATAGGGCGTTGGCAGAGGCGGCAGAGCCGTATAATCGGGTTGTTCAAACCTTTTATCGCTATGTCACCCCGTTGATGCCTCTGTTTAAAGTCCTTTTGTTAGCCATTATCCTCTTCCTTTTCTATAAACGCGTTATTGTACCTTTCGGCGAGAAGATGATGGAGATTCCCGTTGAGGAGACGCATGAAGGAGAACCTCTTTTTGCGCTGGACGAAGAGGAGCATGAATCATTGACGGAGAAATTTACCGAAATGCGCAAAAAGGTTGAAGAGCAGTTGGGACTCAAAGAAGATTTTAACGAAGAGGAGCTCAAATACGATATTTTGCTGGAGAAAGTCAAAGAGATGGCGGAAGAGAAGACCGAGGAGTTCGCGGCTCTGCTTAACGCCCTGATTCGTGACGAGGCGGAAATTGAGCAAAATGCCATGGCCAAAGTGAAAGAAGAGAAGGAGAAAAAGTCATGACGGTGCAATTGACACCGCAACAGCGGGCTCAGTATGAGGAGCTCTCCATGGCGGAGAAGATTGCCATATTGCTGATTCAGTTGGGAGAGGATATTACTACCAATATCTTCGCACACCTGGAAATTGAAGCCATTACCGAGATCTCCAAATTTATCGCCATGGCCAAAACCATTGACCGTCCTATTGCCATGGCCATTTTGGAGGAGTTTCACGCCATTTTGCAATCCAACCAGTATCTAAGTACCGGCGGTATGGAGTATGCCAAGGAGATTTTGTACAAGGCGTTGGGGCCTGAAGAGGCCAAAAAAATTATTGAGCGGCTCTCCAAGTCGATGCAGGGCAGTCATAGCTTCAGTTTCCTCTCCAAGATCAAACCCCAACAGTTGGCCGATTTTATTGTCAACGAACATCCCCAGACCATCGCGTTGATTCTCGCGCACATGGATCCCAACGACGCGGCCCAGGTATTGAGCTTTTTTGATGACGATCTTCGTGCCGTGGTAGCCATGCGGATGGCCAACCTGGGTGATATTTCACCCCAGATCATCAAACGGGTCTCCACGGTGTTGGAGAACAAGCTGGAGTCTTTGGCCAGCTACAAGGTGGAAGTGGGCGGTCCCCGCGCCGTCGCCGATATCTTCAACCGGCTTGGGCAGAAAGCGGCCAAATCGACCCTGGCGCAGATTGAGCAACTTGATGAGCAGTTGGCAAGTTCCATTAAAGAGATGATGTTTACCTTTGAGGATATTGTCAACCTGGATAACAACGCCATCCGCGAAATCCTTAAAGCCGTGGACAAAAAGGATCTGATGCTGGCGTTAAAGAGCTCCCCCGAAGAGCTCAAAGAGCGCTTTTTGTCCAATATGTCCCAGCGTGCGCGGGAGGCGTTTGAGGAGGAGATGCAGTTTATGGGCGCGGTCAAGGTCAAAGAGGTCGAAGGCGCCCAGCGCAAAATTGTTGAAGTGGTACAAAAACTGGCCGAAGAGGGTGTCGTGACCATCGGTGAGGCCGAGGAGATGATCGAGTAATATGGAAACGGTGATTCCTCCCGAAAAAGTGAAGCGGCATATCGTCCAAAAATACCAGTTCAAGGTGCTGGTACCTGACGGTGTGGATGAAAAAGTGGGGGAAGCCCAAATCGAGAACGGCAAGATTCAGCGCTACATTTTTAACGAGCTGTCCGATACAGAAGAACGAAAAAAAGAAGAGATCCCCGCTTTATCTGATATCGAGGAGGCAAAAGAGGAGGAACAGACCGTTGAGCCCCAAGAGGATAACAGCGGCTTGTCCGAGGAGCTTTTAAAACGGGTGGAATCGCTCTCCGATGAGTTGGTCAAGTGTCAGATGACTCTGGAGAAACGGGAAAAAGAGCTGGAAAGCAGGTTGGAAGAGGAGCGTAAAACAGTCTTTGAAGAGGGTGTGGCCGCCGGTCGTATTGAAGGGCAAAGAGCGTGCGAAGAACAGCTTGCTTCTATGCAACGGCAAATAGAGGCGTCGGTGCGGGCGCTTGAAGAGAGTCGTCAAAAATTTCTGGAGAAGGTTGACTCAATCGAAGAGGAGCTGATCGAAACGGCGTTGGATCTGGCCAAACAGGTTATTGTCAAAGAGATCACCCAAGACTCCCAAGAGATCGCTCTGCGGCTTACTCAGCTTTTGCTTGGGGAGATCAAAGAGGCTTCATCCGTGACCCTCAAAGTCAATCCGCAAGATTATGATTATCTCAGTGAATCGCTAAAAGAGGAGAAGATCAAGATCATACCAGATAGCGCGATCTCGCCGGGCGGTGTGGTGGTTATCAGTGATGTCGGCAGTATCGACGGTGACATCATGCACCGATTTGAGCGGATTAAAGAGGCAGTTTTTGGAACAGGAAAATAGGAAGGCCATGAAAAAAGAGCAGATCAAAGCAATGGATATTGAGGAACTTGAGGCTTTGGCGCAAAGGATTCGTGAAAGAATCCTGGACGTAGTCAGCCGAAACGGCGGGCACCTTAGCAGTACCCTGGGCGCGACAGACCTGATTGTGGCGATGCACTATGTTTTTGACGCCGACAAGGATCCCTTTTTGTTTGATGTCAGTCACCAAAGTTACGCCCACAAACTGTTGACGGGGCGGTGGGACGCGTTTGAGACACTCAGGCAGTTTGGCGGTCTGAGCGGTTATACCAAACCCGATGAGTCTCCCGCCGACTACTACGTGGCCGGTCACAGCTCCACCTCCATCTCCCTGGCCGTGGGGGCGGCCAAAGCGATCCGTCTGCGGGGCGAAGAGGGCAAGCGGATTCCCGTGGCGATGATTGGAGACGGGGCCATGAGCGCGGGTATGGTGTATGAAGCGCTCAACGAGCTGGGAGACCGGAAATATCCTGCCATCATCATTCTCAATGACAACGAGATGAGCATCGCCAAACCCATTGGGGCGATCAGCCGGATTCTCTCTCAAGCGATGGCCAGCCCCTTCTATCAGAAGTTTAAAGAGCGGACTGAAAAGATGCTGGAACATTTCCCCGAATCGGCCCGCTACATGGCCAAGCGGATTGAGGAGGGGATGCGGATGATCACCCCCGGGATCCTTTTTGAGGAGATGGGGCTGGAGTATATCGGGCCCGTGGACGGTCATGACATGGCCCAGCTTGTCGAAACCTTTCAGACTGCCCGTTCCATGGGCAAACCGGTCATTGTCCATGCCCAAACCACCAAAGGCAAAGGGTATAAGATCGCTGAAGGGTATTACGAGCATTGGCACGGCGTGGGGCCTTTTGACAAAGAGAGCGGCAAGAGTCTTAAAAAGAGTGATCGTCCCAGCGCCACCAAGATTTTCAGTGACAAACTGACCCAGTTGGCAGAGGTGGACGAGAAGATCGTGGGTGTCACCGCCGCCATGCCCAGCGGAACGGGCATGAAGCAGTTGATGGAGCGTTTTCCCGAGCGTTTTTGGGATGTGGGCATTGCCGAGCAACACGCGGTGGCTTCCATGGGGCCTTTGGCCAAAGAGGGGTTCAAGCCTTTCGTGGCCATCTACTCCACCTTTTTACAGCGTGGGTATGACCAGGTGATTCACGACATCGCGTTGATGAATCTTCCCGTGGCCTTCGCCATTGATCGGGCGGGTATTGTGGGTGAGGACGGTGAGACGCACCAGGGGGCTTTCGATATCTCCTTTTTGCGTACCATTCCCAATATGACACTGTTCGCGCCCAGAGATGACGCAACCCTGGAGCTTGCGGTCGAGTTTGCCGCCAAACATGATCGCCCCTGCGCTTTCCGTTATCCTCGCGGCCCCATGGGACTGCCAAACGGTCGCTACCCGGCTACGCCTTTTGAGGAAGGTAAAGCGGAGTGGCTGGTTGATGAGGGTGAGATACTGCTTATCGGTTACGGTAACGGGGTAGGGCGCGCGGAAGAGGTGCGGTTACTTCTTGAAAAAGAGGGTATACGGGCTGGGTTATTGGATTTGCGGTTTGTCAAACCGATTGATCGGACGCTTTTAACCAAGACAGCGGCGCGTTTTTCGCACTGGTTTGTTTTCAGTGACGGCGTGCGTTCCGGCGGCGTGGCTACGGCGATCATGGAGGCGTTGCCCCCTGAAGTGTTGCAAAAGATCCGTCTGGTCTCGTTTGAGTATGAAGATACGTTCATCCCCCACGGTCAGACACAAAAAGTGGAAGAGGCGTTGGGATTGGATGCTAAAAGTTTAAAAGAGAGAATCGTAAAGAGTCTGTAGTCGCTTCCCCAAAAGGGGAAAGGGCCGATTAGAGTTCGTCGGCGTGTTTTTCGAGGTATTCGGCTACCCCTTTGGGATCGGCTTTCATACCCTCTTGACCCTTTTGCCAGCCGGCGGGGCAGACTTCACCGTGTTCGTTGGTAAAGTGCATGGCGTCAATCATACGGAGCATCTCGTCGATGTTGCGTCCCAGGGGCAGGTCGTTGATGACCGCGTGGCGGATGGTGCCGTCGGTATCAATCAGGAAAGAACCCCGCAGGGCCACACCCGCATCTTCCAAAAGTACGTCGTAATCACGGGCGATCTGCTTGGTCAGGTCGGCGACCAGCGGGTAGCGTACCTGTCCGATACCGCCTTCGGATACCGGGGTGTTTTTCCATGCCAGGTGGGTGAAATGGCTGTCAACGGACACACCGATAACATTGATGCCGCGGCTGGTGAACTCGTCAAGACGATGATCAAACGCAATGATCTCGGAAGGGCAGACAAAAGTAAAGTCCAGAGGATAGAAGAAAAGAACAGTGCCTTTTTCACCGAAGTTTTCGTAGAGGTTGAAGTTGTCAACAATCTCGTTGTTGCCAAGAACCGCGTTGGCGGTAAAGTCAGGTGCTTTTTTGGTAACCAGCATTATGGGTCTCCTTTTTTGGTGGTTTGTTTCTTTTAAGGTGCAAAGATTATATCACACTCTTTTGTCAAAGGATCATTACAGACGGGGATTAATCTTTTACGGACATTTCGATATAATCCGCTTTAACCTCAAGCTTGATCATTACACAAAGGAAAAACGTGTCAAGACGCTATCTGTTTACATCCGAGTCGGTGACGGAAGGGCATCCCGACAAAATGGCCGATCAGATCAGTGACGCCATTCTCGATTATATTATTGAAAGAGATCCCCATGCCCGCGTGGCGTGTGAGACACTGCTCTCCAACGGCTTTTGCGTTATCGCGGGAGAACTTAAGACCGTCACTTACGCCCCCATGCAGGATATCGCCAGGGAAGTGGTGCGTGAAATCGGCTATACCGACGCGCTTTACGGGTTTGACTACCGCTCCGCCGGCGTGCTCAACGGCATCGGGGAACAGTCCCCGGATATCAACCAGGGCGTGGACCAGGCCGACGGTGCCATCGGGGCGGGCGATCAGGGGTTGATGTTCGGGTATGCCTGCCGTGAGACACCGACATTGATGCCGCTTCCCATCTATCTGGCGCACCGCTTAACGGAGGGGTTGGCCCAAAAACGCAAAGACGGCTCTTTGCCCTTTTTGCGCCCCGACGGGAAAGCGCAGGTAACGGTGGAATATGTGGACGGCAAACCCCATAAAGTCAAAACCATCGTGGTCTCAACCCAGCATGATCCCGATGTCAGTCACGAAAAGCTTAAAAACGCCATTATCGAAGAGCTCATCTATGATGTGATTCCCGAAGAGTTGCTGGATGAAAATATTGTCTATCATATCAATCCTACCGGACGTTTTGTGATCGGCGGCCCGCAGGGAGATGCCGGCTTGACGGGGCGTAAGATCATTGTGGATACCTACGGCGGAAGCTGTCCCCACGGCGGCGGGGCTTTTAGCGGTAAAGATCCCACCAAAGTGGACCGAAGCGGGGCGTACGCCGCCCGCTACGTGGCCAAAAACCTGGTCGCTTCGGGGGTATGCGACAAAGCAACCATCCAAATCGCCTACGCCATCGGCGTGGTGGAGCCGGTCTCCATAATGGTCGATACCCACGGAACCGGAAAAGTGGAAGAGGAGAAGATTGAAGCGTGCGTCAAAGAGCTTTTTGATCTGACCCCCAAAGGGATTATCGACACCCTGGATCTATTGCGTCCCATTTATAAAAAGACGGCCGCATACGGCCACTTTGGACGGGAACTGCCGGAATTTACATGGGAGAGAACCGATAAGGCCGATGAGATTCGCCGAAAGCTCGGTCTGTAGGGCATTTAAATACTTTTTAAATATGTTGTGTTATAGTACGTCTGACCAAAATTTACAAAGGAGCTGTACATGGCAGTACTGATTACTGATACCTGTATCAACTGCGGAGCCTGCATTGACGAGTGCCCCGTTGAAGCGATCGTTGACGATGAGGATAACCCCACTGGAGAAGAGACCTACTACGTCTATCCCGATAAGTGTGTCGAGTGTGTCGGTTACCATGACGAGCCCGCGTGTGCGACCGCTTGCCCCACTGAAGGATGTATTGTATGGGCCGAGTGCGCCGAAGGCGCAACCTGCCGCGATGACATCTCTGCGGAAGCGCGTGCAGAACATCAGCCCGTTGTAGAGTAATTTTCCTTATTCAAATAGCGGTTGACCGGTGTGTCAACCGCCGCCCTTCCCCAATAACTCCTTAACTTTTAAATAAACTTAAACATATTTTTTGTATAATGCCACCCATTTTAATCAATCTGGAGTAATCCCCATGGAACAGACTCTTTCCATTATTAAACCCGATGCGGTTCAAAAAGGTGTGATCGGTAAGATTATCGATCGTTTTGAAAGCAACGGTTTGCGTATCGCGGCCATGAAAAAAGTACAGCTCAGCGCGGAAGATGCCGGCGAATTCTATGCCGTTCACAAAGAGCGTCCCTTCTTCGGCGAACTTGTCGAGTTTATGACAAGCGGCCCGGTGGTTGTGATGGTTTTGGAAGGCGAAAACGCCGTAGCCAAAAACCGTGAACTGATGGGTGCTACCAACCCCAAAGAAGCGGCGCCCGGTACCATTCGCGCCGATTTTGCCGAAAGCATCGACGCCAACGCCGTACACGGAAGCGACAGCCTGGAAAACGCGGCCAAAGAGATCGCTTTCTTTTTCGCCCGACGCGAAATCCTCTAATCTTACACGGATTGAGCGTTGCGGGTTCAACTGCGAAAGGTGCGCGAAAGCAAAAGCACGTTCCTGATGGAAAAAGGGAAGGTGCAATGCGGCGGAACCTTTTGGCGAAGCGGTGAACTTGTCAAAATCGAAGGTGCGGTCGAAGGAGAGCTTCAGCTCACCTGTGATCGTTGCGGAGAAAGTTTTGAAAAAGTGGTGTCAGAACCGTTCTTCCTTGAAGCGAGTGATCGCCCGGTTAAGGTGGATGAATCGCTAGATGTGATAGAATGCTTCGACGGAATCGTTGACTTTGACGAAATATGTGAAAGCGAGATCGCTTCCATTGAAAGCGGATACCATCTTTGTCCCCGATGTGAGAGGGATGAGGGGTTTGAAACCGAATTATGAAATTGTAAGGAGATTATAATGGCAGTACCTAAGAGACGCAACAGCAAAACCCGGGCGGCCAAACGCCGGACTCACTACAAATTGACGCTGGCCCGTCCGGTCAAAGATGCCGACGGCACCTGGCGAATGCCCCACCGGATGAACAAATTCACAGGTGAATACAAATCCTAAATGGTTCGTATCGCCGTCGATGCGATGGGGGGTGATTTCGGTCACTACCCGATCGTGGAAGGGGCTATTTTTGCCCTGAAAAAGAAAAAATTTCTTCCTATTTTTGTGGGTGATGAAAACAAAATCGCTCCGCTGATCCCCAAAAAATTCCGTAACAAAGTTGAAATTGTCCATTGTGGTGATGTGATTGCGATGGATGAACACGCGACAGATGCTCTCAAGCGGCGGGACTCCTCTATTTATGTGGCCGTCGATCTGGTACGCAAAGGGGATGCGGATGCCGTTGTCTCTGCCGGTCACAGCGGGGCGACCATGAGCCTTGCGACTCTGCGGATCGGCAGAATCAAAGGTATTTCACGCCCCGCCATTGCCACGTTTATGCCGACACAGAAAGCCAACAAGCAGACCATTGTCTTGGATGTCGGCGCCAATGTCGATTGTGATGCCCAAAACCTTTTCCAGTTTGCCGTTATGGGTGATGCGTATGCCAGTAAAGTGTTGGGAAGTACGCATGTGAGAGTCGGTTTGCTCTCGAATGGTGAAGAAGCGACCAAGGGCAACGAGGTGACCAAAGAGGCTTATACGCTGATTAGTCAACTTGACAGCTTTGTCGGTAACGTGGAAGGCGGCGATATCTTTAACGGCAGTGTGGATGTTGTGGTATGTGACGGTTTTGTGGGTAATGTTTTGCTCAAAACCAGTGAAGGGGTGGCTGAGACCATCAGTCACTATATGAAATCGGAGATCAAACGCTCTCCCGTCTCCATTGCCGGTGCACTGCTTATGAAGCGGGTTTTTAGAAAACTTAAAAAGCAGATCGACTACGCCGAATATGGCGGCGCACCGCTTCTTGGCGTTAAGGCCTGTACCATTATTAGCCACGGCAAAAGCAATCCCAAAGCCATCAAAAACGCGATGTTCCAGGCTATCCGTTTTGTCGAATCGGATGTCAATGAGGCGATTCGCAAACGTCTTGAAACGTTGAACAGTTAGCAAAAAGGTTTTTCATGTACGCAGCGCTGAAATCGATCGGTGCCTATCTACCCAAAAAGGTGATGACCAATCACGATTTTGAGAAGATGGTAGATACCTCCGATGAATGGATCACCAAGCGGACAGGCATCAAAGAAAGACGCATCGCGGCAGAGAATGAGACAACCAGTGATATGGGGGTTGAAGCCGCAAAATTGGCCATTCACAGAGCGGGTTTAAAAGTGGATGAGATCGATATGATCGTTTGCGCCACTATTTCGCCCGATTACCTTTGTATGCCTTCGACCGCCTGTATCATCGCCTCAAAACTCGGTCGCACCAATGTGACCGCTTTTGATATATCCGCCGCCTGTACCGGTTTTATTTACGCGCTCGCTGTGGCCAAGGCTTTTATTGAATCGGGTATGAAAAAGAATGTTCTGATTATCGGGGCCGAAAAGTTGAGCGCCATTGTTGATTATACTGACCGAACGACCTGCGTTTTGTTTGGTGATGGTGCCGGTGCCGCCGTTGTAAGTGCCACCAGAAACAAATCTGAAGCTATTAAAGATATACACATCTCTGCTGACGGTAATTTCAGTGATTTGCTGATGACACCCGGATGCGGCGCCAATGAACCCTGCTCGGCAAAAGTGTTGGAAGAGAAGCGCTGTACCATGAAGATGAAAGGGAATGAAACGTTTAAAATCGCCGTGCGAACCCTGACCAGCGATGTGGTCAATATCCTTACCGATAATAAAATGGAAGCGGATGATATTAAACACTTCATTCCCCATCAAGCCAACTACCGTATTATTAAAGCGGTTGGGGATGCGCTTAAAATGAGCCAGGAGCAGATTGTTTTAACGGTTCATAAATATGGCAACACCTCTTCAGCTTCTATTCCCATGGCTATGAATGACCTATGGGAAAACGGACGCTTGCAAAAGGGTGATATGATGCTGTTGGATGCTTTTGGCGGCGGATTGACCTGGGGAAGCGCTCTGCTTCCGTTTGCCGGTAAAGCGGCAAAATAAAACAGGTGCTGTTGCGCCTTCCCCTCTTTTTTTACTTTTTTCCCAAAAAAACATCAAAATTCTCTCCAATCCCTTGACAAGCGGGGTGGTACCTGCTATAATTCCCGTCCACAAACGACGAGACCTTGTGTTGAGGTTAAGAGAGAGTTTGTGAGACGGTCTTTGAAGAGAAGATAGTCA
>Ga0256843_1003204_pt1 | contig 11486 bp, 11 predicted proteins | sample AlvinellametaG_FD_191572 | JGI IMG/M metagenome (GOLD analysis project Ga0256843, IMG submission 191572) | Pompeii worm associated microbial communities from hydrothermal vent at the East Pacific Rise, Pacific Ocean - Alvinella | ecosystem: Host-associated > Annelida > Integument > Unclassified ... | reverse complement strand
TGAGATATATTACACCTACAGATGAAGATATTATGATGAATTTGATTAGGTAGTTTTAAATTGTTTCATCTTTAATTCACTATTGCAACTATCACATAATGCACTTTGAAATTTATTTGAAAATGTATGCCAATTATAATATGTCATATCTCCTTTTTCTATATTTTCAGTATTAATTGTTAAATCTAATTCTTCTTCAAATCTTGAAATTAATTTCTTAAAATGCCCATTTATATCTAGTGGACTAAATTTTGTTAATTCTTTCATTACTGGAGAAGTTTTATTGTATTTGCTTTGACAAAGAAGAAATACTTCATTTATCAAATGCTCTGCTACTGCTAATTTATTTATATACTCAATATGCTCATGTTCTTTTAATTGATTAACTTTTTTTGCCATTTCTTATCCTTTAATTTTTATATGGTGAAACTATTGATGCTAATGTAGTATATGTATTCCATTCACTATTATCATCAAAACTTGAAACCATTGTTGATTCTTTAAATTTGTCTTTACATATTTTTAAATTTGCTATTAATTTACCATTTTTACCATTATTAACTTTTATATTATTATTTAAAATACACCCTTTTGTTAAATTTTTAAAATCACTATAAAAACTTGCTTGTTTGTCATATGTTGTTTTTCCTTTATGGTAAAGTTTAAAACTATTCCATAATTCTTCATTTGATATTTTTATACCATCTGCATCTTTTATATAATCAGAATTATAAATATCTCCTTCTGATAAATTTCTATACCACCATTCTTGAATCTTTGTAAAGTTTTGCATTACTTGCTCTATAAATAATTCACTCTTTGGTGCTTCTCTTAAATGCTTTTCATAAGGTTTATAATCAAAGTTCATAAAAAAATACATAATCTTTTCCATTGCTTTTTGATTATGTCTTAAATTGTTTACTTTACCTAAAAAGTCTAAATCTCCTTTTCTTGATGATGAAGCTGATAAACATATATATCTACCTTCATCATAGGTAGCAGGTACTATATATTTTTCATTTGAATCAAGTATTAATCTAGTTACATTTTTATCTCCAAATACAGCACCACCTTTGATTTCATACGACATCTCATCATCAGAAATTAAACTTTTAATTCTACCCTCCATTGATTTATCTCCACTCCAAAAAGCTTCATTTAAATATACTAAAACTGAACGAAGTAATTGAATATTAAATCTACCAAATACTTTATCTGCTTGTGATGTTTGAAAATAATGGTTTGAACCAATTAGTTCCCCTAGAAGTTTTATAAATGAACCTTTACCAATTCTTTTTTCACCATATATTATAAGTGATGTACCAAGTTTATTCATTGGGTCTTGTATTATTTGTGCGATAAATGCTAATACTATATTATAGAAAAATTCATCATTGTTACAAATAACTTCTAAAATACAATCAAAAAATATTTGAATATCCACATCTTCATGGTATATTGGTGTATAGTTAAAACCTTTGAATAAATTATATTTAAGTGTATTTGATGTATCTTCATCTGTAAATGTTACAGATTCATAATCCTTTCTATGTTTACTTTTCATCCAATAATCTACAACATTAATTTCTTTTATTGATGTTAGTTTATTGGGGTCTTTGCAGTTAAAATTATTATTTAAAAATTTATCTTTTACACTTCTAGTGGTATATAATGTAAGGTCGATATCTTCATCTAATTTTATTAATCCAGTTTTACCATCAAGCATCATAAAAGCATAATTTGACATTCTTTTAAGTACTTCATGTTCTATATAATTTTTATAATAATTCTTTTCAAATTCAAATTTACATTCTTTATTATCTATAAATTTAATGATACTTTCAATATCATCTTTATTAAATTCATTTTCAACAATATATTTTATAAGTGAAGTAAGTATTTTGTTTATCCCTTTTCTAGAAAAATCAATAGTATTCAAAATAATAAATATTTCATTTAAGGTAAACGAAATATTATAAGTTACACCACCTCTTAAATATGTATATATAGTAGCATCAAATAAATTGTTTACATTTACATATGTCTTACCTAAACCTTTTTTATAATCAAAAATATCAAAAATATCCCAACTTTTTGTATCTTGTGTTAAGAAGTTATAAACTCTATAATTTGCATTATTTGCTCCAGTTAGTATCATAGATGCTGATATAGTATTTTGAGATAAATATTCATCAATAATTAAACTTGCCTCTGCATTTGATAATAGATTTGTCTGTATAAGTTCTGCTATCTTTTCTGCTCTATATGCTTTTTTAATCCTTTTTATATCATCTTTTCTTTTTTCTTTTTCTTTCTCATAAACTATTTTCCAATCAGGAAGATTTTTATAAGATACTTTTTCTAAATCATAAATATTTTCTTCATTATTTATATCATTAGAAGTATTATAAAATTTTGAATCAGGTGTAATTCTAACCAAACCTTCACCAACACTAGGAGGTGCTTCAAATACAAATCTTGATTGTAATGACTTGATAACACTTAAATCTAATAGTGTTCTATATGATGTTGAACCATCTTTATGTATTTTTAAATACCATAAATTTAATTCAACTGCTTTTCTTTTTAAATATTCAATATATTTATTAATATTTTTATTATTTACATTTTTTAATAACCAATAAAAATGCATAGAATCACTAGAATAAATCTGTTCATTAGTATCAAAATTAAATATACCAGTACTACTACCATAACCAGCTCTAACTGATACATTTTTAAAACTATCACCATGTAATTTATTTAAAGATTCATAAATTTTATCAGGAGTATTAATATTTTGTAGATATTCACTCATCTGTTCATCTGGGTCAATATCACCTAAACATAATTGAATATTATCTTGTACAGTCATATATTGGTTAGAGCGAGATATTGAACCTGTAGAAATATTTTCATTACCTTTTGTTACTATATTACCTTTAGTTAAATTATGTACAGATTTACCTAAGCTTATAGCTTGATTTGGTGCTAAAGATAAAATATGTTTATCAAATTCTTCTAATGTATTAAATGTATTTTCCACAAATGTTGCATCATATACTTTTGCAGATGATGTTTTATATACTTCATCATTAAGTAGTGAGAAGTTTTTATTTATATTTCCTGTTTTATTTGTGATTGTTAATATATTAAATTCCATCGTTTTTTTCCTTTTTTATTATTATTTATATCGTTACATAATTCTTGGTATTTATCTTCTGCTTCTTGGTATAAGATATATTCAATTTTATTTATTATTGATATATCATCAAGTTCTATACTATTAAATGAAGTGAAATCATCATTGTATTTAAGATAAATTAAACTTCTCAAATTATTTAAATTTATAGATGGTAGTTGTTTACTAGATTTATTTGATTGTAACTTTAGTTCTTCAAATACTTTACTTAATTTTTCAATTTCTTGTTTAGATATAGATTTATTTGTAAAGCATCTACATATATCTTTTATGTCAAATTTATTTTTTAAAGATATAATTCCTATATGGAATAAATATTTTATATTATCACCAAGTATTTGTATGAATTTATTTTCATTTTTCATTATTTTAATCCTTATATTTTATTATTTAATTGTCAAAATTAATTAAATATCTAATTATCCTCCTTTTCACATATAAAATTTTATCACTCTTTTAGGCATCCTTATGTCGTATTGATTTTATATCCAGAAATACTAGAAAGTCTAGATACTATATAGTATGTGATAATTTTTATAATATTTTGGATACACTGCTACTTATAAAATAATAAGAAGAGAGAATAATGTATTCAAATATTTTTGATAACCTTATTGAAATACCATTAAAATTTAGTAGTGAAAAATATACTAATATATTTAAAGATAAAAATAATAAAACATTAAAAGAAACACTAAAAGATAAGAGATATATTGTATTAAAAGATGAGGTATATGAAAAATATAATAAATTTTTAAATATAGAACTTGGCACATTTCTATTTAATCTTAAAAAAAATGGAGATTTATTTTATAAAAAGTTTCTAAATGAATATGGAGATTTAGAATACAATAATTTTAAAATTATAAATAAAAATTATTTAGATGTAAAAGGAGTATATTTTTATTTTTTAGATGATAAATTAAAATATATTGGTAGATGTAGAGATAATATGAAAAAAAGAGTAAATAGTGGATATGGACAAATCTCACCAAAAAAATGCTACAAAGACGGTCAATCAACAAACTGTAAAATAAACTCTTTAATATCAAAGAATATTAATAGTATAAAATTAAAAATATTTATTATGGATAATAATGAGGAAATAGAAATATTTGAAAGTAAACTTATTAAAAAATTTAGTCCTAATTGGAACTGTAATAAATAAATTGGTATATTATTAATAATAAAACACTATAATGCACAAGGTAATAACATAATGAATTGGATAAAGAAAAAGATAGGTAATATGATTATCAATGCTAAAAGTATCATAAGTTTAATATTTAGTATAGGATTTCTAGCAGGAGGATTAGTTTTAGTTAATTTTTTAGTTATGTTTTCAGTATTAAGTAGTGTAACCAATTATGTATCATATGCAATAGGTATAGGTATTGGAATATTGATATATAAAACTGGTGGATTTCAGAATACAGATACTAAAAAAATAACTGATTTGAATAATGAAATAGAAACTCTTAGGAAAGAAAATGATAAAAATAAAAATATAGGTGAAAAAGTAGAACGATTACAAAATCAAAAAATATCTATTACTCAGCTAGAAGATATATTTAAAATATCTCTTTTTAAAATTAAAACAATAATTACTGACTTCAAAAAAGAACCAATTGGTGAAAATAAAGAATTTGTAAGTGTTATTCAACAAGATTTAGAATTAAATTATGGAATAAACTTTAAGAATATTAAAATAATAGATAACGATACTAATGTGTGTATTTATAATTTACAACCAAAATTTACAGGTTTCGGAACTCATCCTAAATATAAAAAACTTTTTGCAGAGATTAGAGAAACATATGATAATAAAATATTAAAGTCAAATGATGAAAGTACTTTAAAAATTAATGGTAAGCGTACCGACTCTATAAAAGTAGATTCAAAAAAACAAAATGATCTATTATCTTGTTTAGAACAGCATGAAACTGAATTACATACAAGAATTGAAAATGGATCAGAAGAATTTTTATGGCTAGAAAAACCAATAAAAGAAAAAGCAGAACTACTTTTAAAATTGATTTTTCCAAATAAACAAATTATGATTATAGATGGAGATGCTCCAAATGATGCAATAGCACTACAGTATTATAAAAATAAGGGGATAGCATGAAATTATTAAGTTTACTATTATTAAATTTACTTGTATTTGCAAAAGAAAATAATGAAGGTGTTGATTTAATTCAACAATATGAATACTATATGTTAGGAATGATTGTATCTATTTTAATACTATTAATATTATATATTGTAGAAAAAAAGAAAGGAACAAAAATGACAGAACTAAAAAAAGAAATTGAAAAATTAAGAGATGATTTAAATCAAAAAGAAAAAGAATTAGCACAACGAGGTTCTAGCCAAATGAAAGACTTAGAAAATCAAATTATTAATTATGAACAGGAAGTAGCAAAATTAAAGACTAAACTTGATGATAAAAATACAGAAGTATTAACTTTAGAAGCTGAGCAACAAGCACTGCAAGAAAAACTAGATAGTACTACCAAAAGCTATACTGAAAAAATAGAAGATTATGAAACAAGTAGATCTAAGGAAAAAAATAATATTGATAAGATCATAGATTTTACAACAAAAAAGTTTGATGAATATACTTCAAAAAAAGACAAAATAGATAAATTAGAAGAAGAGAATAGAAAAATAAAATTAAAAAATCAATATTTGGAAAATCAATATATAAATATTGATTCTGTAAGCTATATAGAAGAGTTATCATTGTTAAAGATTAAAATGAAAACAAAAGAATTTTTTGAAGAACAAGTTGGAGAAAAAGATAAAAATGGTAAATTTAAGGAGAAAAATTTATATAGAGGATTATTTGATATTGAATTTACAATGAAATTAGGATTTGATTTAAAAAATACAAAATATAAAATTAATAATAAAAGAATAGATATTTACAATATTAAATTAAAAAATAATAGTATTGAAGGTTATCCAAAAATAAAACCACTAATATCTGAAATTAGAAAATTTAATAAAAATTTATTTGGAGATGATGGTACTTGGGAAATTGATACAGAAGATGTAAAATATAAAGACTATCAACATGACTATGAAGAGTTATTGCAAAAAAAGATTGCTGAAAGTAGTGATTACACCCAACAATTTGAAGATGTATATTATAAAGCAGTTAAGTCATATTTTCAAAATCTTATTGGTAATGGATTTGAGATTATATTACATAAAGAAGATAATAAAAATGCTTTATCTTATCAAAAATGTTTTGAAATATATAATAAAAGTATAAATAATAAAAAATTAAAAGAAAAAGAAGATATAATTAATATTCCAAAAAAAGATGAAATAATAAATGAAATTAAAGAAAAAGCAGAAAATATAATTAATGCTTAAAAAAATACTAAAATATATAATAATTACTTTATTTTCAATAGTAGTGGCAAAATGGATTTTAACTATTTTCCCATCTAATCATACTGTACAAGATAATATTAAAATAGTTGAAATAAAAAAAATAAATGAAATCAAAATTGATATATCATTTAAAAATATCGAATCTAAAATTATATCAGAACTAGATGATACACAACAAGATATAAATAACTATATTAATGATTCTATGACACAATTTAATAAAGAATCAAAATATAGATTATCTAAAGAAGATGGTTTTTTAGATTGGTTATTTGGTTGGGGTACTGGATATAAGTTAGTATGGAAAAAATTAAAAGGTTTAGCAGGAAGCAACGATAATGAAATAGTTGCAGTTGAAAATAAATTTAAATCTGATGTATTACAATATGATAGTATATTAGAAAATATTAATCAATATTCAAAAAATAGACTTGAAGATTTTTATAAGAATATTACTTTAATTATAATAAATGATATAAATACAAAAATAGCCAATATTAAAACAATTGACAACACAACTATTGTAACAAATCTAAAGAATGAAGAATTACCTTGGGGTAAATATATAGTTCAAACAGGAACTAATACTTTTGAATTGGCAACATTAATTACTACAGATAGGACATTAGCAGTAGTTATAGGTAGTAAAGTTACTACGATATTAGGTCCTAAAGTTTTAGGTATAGTTTCTGCAAAAGCAGTTACAATAGTTGCTAGTAAAGTTGCATCAGTTGTTGGCTTGGTATTTGTACCTATAATTGATTATGCGTTAAATGAAGGAACTAAAAAGCTACAATATGATGATACTAAAATACAATTTGAAGATGCAATTGATGAAATATCAGATGATTTATCTATACAATTAAAAAATAGCTATCAAAATAAATTACTAGATATTAAAAATGAAATAGCAATAGAACTAAATAAAAAAATAACACTTAAAGGAAAACAATGAAATTATTAATTGTAGCAATTATATTAAATAGCTTTTTGTATGCAGGTATATATGATAAAATTACTTATAAAAGTTTAAAATTCTTCAAACCATCGGTTATACAAAAAATAGAAACACAATATGGAAAAGATGGAGTTCAAGCATTGGAAAAACTTACATCAAAATATGGTAAAAATTCTTTAAATATGTTTAATGATATAAATAATAAATTTGGTATTGATGGTATAAAAATACTTGCTAAATATGGTGATGATATAGTATTAAATAAAAATAGTATAAATATGATTACAAAATATAAAGATAAAGGTTTTTATATTGCTAAACAATATCCTACAAGTATATCTTATTATGAAAAATATGGTGATAAGTTTATGATGATTGCAGATAAATATGGCAACAAAAGAGTTATAAAATATCTTGATGAAAGTAAAGCATTCAATCAAGATTCAAAAGTATTAAAGTTTTTAGATAAATTTGGAGATAAAGCAAATATATTTTTAGATAGACACTGGGGGAAATTATTAACAAGTGGATTTGTTTTATTAAATGCAGATAGTTTTATAGCTTCTAGTGAAAATATCGCAAAAAAAGCAATAGATAAAAGTGGTGATGTAGTTACAGAAAGTGTAAGTAATATAGCTAATTCTCAATTAGGATTATTTATAGGTATTGCCTTATTATTATTTGTATTTTTTAAATATGGTTTGGATAAAATTTTATCAATTAAGAAATAATATATAATTTAAATAAAACTAAATAATTAATGAAAATATATGAATTTTATAAAGTATCTAGTATTTTTTTAAATAATATATATTTAAACCTCCTCAACCAACCAACAACTTCAATACCTTTTCAAACCAATTCTATGATAATAAACCATGAATAAACAAACACCAAATAAATTAATCAAATCAAAAAAGTATCAAGGTATATATTATAAAAATACATCTAATAATGATAAAATATTTTATATAGCATATAAGAATTCTAATGGCAATTACAGCAAATATAAAGTAGGGTTACAATCAAGTGGAATATCTGAAAAATATTGTTATAACCTCCGTAATGAAGAGATAAATAAAGTTAAACTAAATGATAATCCAAAACTATCCAATAAACCTAAAATTATTAAATTCCATGAAATAGCACTCGATTACTTCTATTACCAAGAGTTAGCTCAAAAATCGGACTGGAAGAATTCTAAAAATAAATACCTTAACCATATTAAACCAACGCTAGGTCATATTAATATAAATGATATAACACCTCAAATGATACATGAACTTAAAATTAAAAAATTAAATACTCATGCTAATGCAAGTGTTGCTATGTATGTATCTTTTATAAGTTCAATTTTCAACTATGCTATTAAAGTATCTATGAAATTTAAAGGCTCTAATCTTGCATATAAAATAGAATCAACAATTGAAGTCAATAATGCTAGAGATAGGTATCTAACCAATACAGAAATATGCTCTTTATTAACAGAACTTGAAAATTATAATAATAAAATAGCACCACTTCTAATTGTATTTGTAAAGTTTGCACTTAGTACAGGAGCTAGAGTTACAAGTATTCTTAACATAACTCGCTTAGATATTAATATTAATACTAGAGCTATACAAATATATGATTTTAAAAATAAATCATTCTATAACGCATATATGAATACTAAATTATTTCCAAACCTAGATTTCCTAGATGAGTATAAACCACATCATCATATATTTTATTATAATAATAGACTACTAGCACACCGTTTAGTACAATATCATATGAGACCAATATATAATAAATTATTTAATTATAATTTAAAAAAAGATGATTATAAAAATAGAGTAGTAAATCATACTCTAAGACATACCTTTGCATCGCATTTAGCAATTAACGGAGTTAGTTTATTTGAAATCCAAAAACTTCTAAACCACAAAGATATAAATATGACTTTAAGATATATGAAACTAGCAGAAGAGAATAAAATTAATGCTGTTGAGAGATTGTATTAATTCTCATCTTTTGTCTCGGATTTCTAGGCTTTATCTAATATTTTAGAATGTTACTTATATTATGTTTCATATATTTTTATTATTATTTTTAATTTCTTAAAAAGTCTAGAAATCAGAGAAATTAGAGATAAATGTATAGTAAAGTTTTTGAATAAATATTAAATAGAAAAATTATATTCTTTTAATCTAAATATATTTGCATTACAAAGTGTTTTCTCTGCTAAACCAACTCTTTTTTTCTTTTTAATTATAAGTGAATTTAAATTATCCTTTTTGGATTTATCATCTTTAAATTCAAATTTTATATTATTACTAAGTTTTTCTTGTAAATCTTGATGAGATTTATTATATTTTTGGTAAAATTTTTCACAATCTTTTAAGTCTTCTAAATCATACAAAATTCTAGTAATTTCACCTCTAACTTTTGCAGGACCAGTAATAAGTATTTCATCTTCTCGTTTAAGTCCTCTTATTAATATACCACCAAAATTAGTACCATCACCAAAAGTAAAATCAATACCACCACGATTAGCAGATTTTTCATGAACATAGAATTTATTAAATTCTAGTTGCATACAATGTAAATGTGTATATAAGTCCTTATGTGTTTGTGTATTAAAGTAATAAAATTCTATTTCTGTCAAAACATATTTCTTATCGTTAATAATTAAATTATAATTCCCAAATAATTCTTTTGAAACTTCATAAAATATATTTCCAAAATTATCAAAATTATCATTTTTATGTATGTTTAAAAATATATTTTCCATATAAAATCCTTTATTAATATTATTATAGCAAACTTTGTAAATATATTAACAATTAGATACAATAATATTATATACTAAAGACTTGTATTAAAATTATAGGAGTACCCTTGAAGATAACTTATGAAATAAATTCAACTATATTAACTAACCAATTTATAGAAATATTACATAATTCAAAATGGGTATTTGCTAAGTAAGATGATGAAATATATATTTAGTAATGTCTTATTCTACTTTAGAGTGCTATTATTTTTTAATGTTGCAATAATTCTTATAACATACAGAATAGATGATTTTTTACAAGATTATAAAGATTTTACTATAATTATATGTCTATTATTACCTATAGTTTTTATTTTTGGAATAATGATACATGATGTATATACAATTAGTAAAAAGACTTTGACAATTAAAAAAGATTTAATTATATTAAGTGATAAAATCATTATGTATATTGGTGTTGGATTTTTACATTTAGTATTATACGTATTAAATTTTAATAAATATGATACTGTTATTATTGCTAATTATATAATAATTTTACTTTTAGGTATTGCTTTTTATGTTAGATTTGATATATATACTAACTGGTCATATATAAAATCTAAACGATGTTTATTAAAAAAGACTAAATATATTTCCCTTATTTTCATTATATTATTTCAATTAATTTTAGTAAACCAAAAAAGTTTAGTTCATTATTTAGATGTCATAACTAAAGATATACAAAAATATATTAAAAAAGGGAAAGGAAGAAGTTATTTAAAAGTTGATTATAAAAGACAAATATTATATTGATAAATAATAATTTAATTACTGAAACCACCCAAACATTTATTAAATAATTCTGGCAGCATATAAGCAGCCACACCTCAAATAATCATCAAAAAAAACTAAATATCTCCAAAGCTACCTAAATACCAACTCCACGAATAAAACCTATAAACTACACAACTAAACAATAACTTTAACAAAATACACTACTACAATATGATAAAATAAAGAATGACACCATTTAAAATAAATTCAGATTATTCTCCAGCAGGAGATCAGCCACAAGCAATAGAACAACTAACAGCAAGTATTAAACAAGGTAATAAATATAATACATTGCTAGGAGTAACAGGGTCTGGTAAAACATATAC
>Ga0256843_1003203_pt1 | contig 11492 bp, 10 predicted proteins | sample AlvinellametaG_FD_191572 | JGI IMG/M metagenome (GOLD analysis project Ga0256843, IMG submission 191572) | Pompeii worm associated microbial communities from hydrothermal vent at the East Pacific Rise, Pacific Ocean - Alvinella | ecosystem: Host-associated > Annelida > Integument > Unclassified ... | reverse complement strand
AAGAGGTCAATCCACAAAAAATCAAAATATGGAGGTAATGAAAGGTATCTTTTATAAAACAAAGGAAATTAATCTTCCCAAATATGCACTTGCCTTTTCAAAAAATCCAAGCATTCAAAACACTTCCTTGCTGATTGTTGTTGAAAACTTTGAGAATTTAAGAATGATTGAAAGCCAACAAATATATAAAGAATTTTCTGATGCGGTTTTTTGCTGGAGAAATAACTCCCACTCTTTTTTTCAAAATTTTAAAAAAGTTATTTACTATGGAGATTATGATATTGCCGGATTAAAGATATTTTTATCTGAAATCAAACATAAAAATAAATCCTTATATGTGCCTGCAACCTTGGATAAAGATATTCAAAAAAGTGGATTAGGTAGTTTGTTTGCAAAACAGCATAGTTTTTTAAATTATGTTTGTTCTTCTGACAGAAAGGATGTCAAGATGGTTTTAAAAAGCATTCAAGAGTATCAAAAATGTCTTGAACAGGAGTTTTATATTAATGCCTAGCGTAGAAGATTTTCTTTATTTACTTGGTCGACACAAAAAGCTTCTTAGTTATCTTTTTCAAAATAGAAGCAGAGAAGTATTGATAGATGAAGCTTTGGAATTTTGCGATGAGAGAATACTTAACAAGCTTCGGAAAAGTTCTGTGATTGCTATCTCCGGAGAGGTTATTGAACTTGAATACTTAATTGCCCAGTTTTTGGAGAGTTTTTTTACCGGTATCGGGTATTCTGGAATAGATTCAATTGCAACAAATCTTGAAGAGATTGAAAATATCCTTGATAAAATCAAATCGGTTGCAAATGAAGAGAAAGAGATAAGAAAATTAAGAACATTAATATCAAGAGTATTTATTGATATTAAAGAATATTTAAAAAGAATTAATTATGAAATCTCAGAAGTTTACAAATCAGCAGATACTTTTGAATTAAAAAAAGAGCAGCTTCTAAAAAGCAAGTCAGATCTTGATAAAGTTGCTGAAACAGTAGATACATTAAGAGTATTTTTAAACAACAATAAAGCAAGAATACTAATGTTGTCAAGTGGATTCTTGCACCTTACAATAAAAGAGATGGAAGAGGAAATTGATGAAATGCCAATCAAGATTCGCTATTCCAACGGAGAGCTGTATCGCTGGATAAATGACATGGAGACAAGAATACAAAAGAATGAAAAAATACTGGTATTGGCAAGACTTGTTGAGGATCATAAGATTGAAATATTTTCAGATCAAATTTCTTTGGATATCATGGAAAAAACAATGCAGATTAGGGGTTGTTTTCCTCAAGAGGAAATGCTGTCTGAAAAATTCATTTCAACATATGAAAAAATTGGACGAGTTGGTAAAAAAATAGATAAAATTATTGAGATAGAAGATTTTCCAACCACAGAAACACTATTTATCCCTGAGCCAGAAAAATTACAAGAAAAGTTTTTTGCACTATCAGATAACATTACCCTTATTGATTTTTTATCAAAAGAGTTGGAAAACGATGAGCAAATATTGGAAATGTTTTGCGAGATGATCTCCTTATTTAGCGATCAGTATCTCATATTTAACGAAAAGGAAGATTTCAAAAACTGGGAAGTCTCTAAAATTCTTAAAAAGGAGGAATTATGATAAATCCAATAAAAAGCACACAGATATTTAACTATCTCAGGACAGGAAAATTTTTGAGCGATAACTCCAGAGGAGCGCACAAGGCTCTTTTTCGCTACTTAATAGAAAACAGAAATGAATTTATCGAAATATATAAAATGTTTGGGATGGATCTTCGAATTTATGAGAAATATGCCTATATTGCACAAATTGGAGATTATAAGCAAAGGGTAAAAAACATTGCCTCATTTTTAACGATACTTGGCTTTTTTATAAGCTACGATCGCGCTTTTGGCCCCGGAACAAGAATTAAGGTTTCTGAGATTGAAATGAAAGTAATTGGTTCTGATAATTTAAAAGAGATGTTGATTGCAAAATCCGTACCCATTAGAGAACAAATTGAAAATTTTATAGGAAAACTGGAAAAGCATGGTTTTGTAGAACTTGTAGATGAAATTGAAAATGAATGGCTTGTGCTAGATGCAATCGTATACCTTATGGATGTTTTTGAAGCTGTCAAAATAGAGGAGGAAGAAAATGTTAACTAAAATAACTTTGGTAAATGCGGCGGGGTTTGCCTATTCGGAAATAGATCTTAATGGAAATACTTTTTTGCTTGGAGAAAACGGTGCAGGAAAAACCACTACACTGAGAGCTATTTTGTATTTTTATACAATGAATGCTTCAAAGCTGGGCATAGATCGAAACAAAAAAAGTTTTGCGCAACATTATCTTCAAGATAAAAACTCTTTTATTCTTTATACCTATAAGGCTCAAAAAAGCTATATAACCGCAATCGCTTTTTCCCAAGAAACTTCCGGAGATGTTAGATTTAGATTTTTCCACTCCCCCGAAAAACCAGATTTAAAGAAATATTTTGTCCAAGATAAAAAACTTTTAGACAGAGGGGCTGTTTTTGATAGAATTGGGCAGGATTTTGCACTTTCAAATTTCTACTCACCTGCGGAAGCACGAGCTATTGTTTTTGGAAAACCAAAGAGAGATAAAACCTCTCTTTACAACCTTTTTGAAAACGGTGATGAAAAGACTCTCGGCGGGATGCTGGGGTTTGTTTTTTCAAACAAAAAGATCGATGACGTTTCTGTAAAAAAAGCTGTTTTGGCTTCCATTGCTGAAAGTTTTGACAATTATGGCGATCTTTCTGTCTTAGGACGGGATATTGAAGCGTTTTATCAAAAGTTTCTTGACATAAAAGAGTATAAAAAAAAAGAGGGCAAAATCAAAACCTTAAGTATTAGTATTCTTCCTCGATATGCCGATTTGGTGCAAAAACTAAATACTTCTTTCTCTGAAATTGTTTGCGCTTATGAGAGAGCGAAAGAGAGTGAAAAAAGCACAAATCAAGAGATCTCTACCCTGCAAGAAGTATTAAAAAATAAATTATCTGAGAAAGAAGCAACAGAGGAAGTATTTAAAAAACAAGAGGTTTATTTGCTTTCTGAAATCAAAACAGACGAGAGAGAAATCGAGAGATTAAAAGCTATTGAAACAAAGTGGAAACAGAGCAATATAGAAAAAAAGATTGCAGAATTTCAAGAATTAGAAGCAAAAAAAAGAATATTTTTTGATAAAAAAGAGGCTTTTGAAGTATTAACAAAAAGCATTGAAACACAAAAAGAGAATTTAAAATTCAGAAAAGAAAAGCTTTCTTCTGATTATGAAAAAGAAATGGCAAGACTCAGAGAAGCTCTTGCACTTAAAAAACAGGAAAAAGAAAATATTGCAGATAAATACAAAATGAAGATCAGTCAAAAACTTTATGAAATATCAGAAGATGCTGACAAAGACAAAACTTATTTATCTGAAACTCTTGAGAAAAAACAAGAAGAATTAAATGCTCTTTTTGCCAACAAAAGAATTATTTTGGATAAAAAGTTCCAAACTGATATGCAAACAGAAGTTGAGCAACTGGAAAGTACAAAAAAGAAAATTGAACAGGAGTTACAAAAAATAGTATCTGAGGTAGCACAAAAAGAAAAAGAGTTGCAAGATTTATTGTTTACTCTTAGAGAAGAAGAACAGAAACTTAAAAAAGAAAAAGAGGCAAAATTAACCCCCTTATATAAAAAAAGAAAAGAGGTTTTGCTTTTATTAGATCCTGAAAAGGGATCTATTCTTGATACAGTAGAAGATAGCTCTCTTTTCTTAAAATTTCTAAATACAAATGCGCTTGTTAAAGGCAATCTTGTTAAAGGTAAGAAAGAAGAAACCAAATCATCTATTTTTGGACTTGAAGTGGATATTGAAGCTCTTGAAGCTCCTTATCTTGATATTGCTGCAATAGAAAATGATATTGAACAACAAACTAAAGAGTTTAATAAAAAAGAACTTTCTATTAAAAGTTCTTTTGGACAAAAGAAGCGCCTTTTGGAAGAGAGCCTCGAAGCTTTTTTAAAAAATCAGCAAAGACTAAATCAAGAGTTGACGCAGATAAAAAAAACAATTATGGATTTAAACTATAAAATTCTTTCTGCAAAAAAAGAATTTGAAAAACAAATTGCAATGGATTTAAAAAACAAGGAAGAAGAAATATACCTGGCAAAACAGGATATCAAAAACCTTAAAGTTAAAATTACAAAAATTAATCAAAAAAGAGATGCAAAGAAAGAAGAAGCAAAAAAAACCTTAATGGGTGAGCTTACCAAAAAAGAAAGAAAAATTACTTTTGAGATAGGAGATATCAGTAGTCAAATTTCAGAAAAGCAAAAAGAGTTAAATCTAGAGCTTAAAAAGATGGAAGATGAATTTTCTAAAAACTCTCTTGGAGAAAAAGAAAAGATTTTAAGAAGAGAGATATCCAATCTTGAAAGCTTTATCTCCAGGGTTCAAGGATACATTTCTGAAATTGGAATATATAAAAATGAAATGAAGCTGGTGTCAAAAATAGATGAAATTGAGAAAAAACTCTACTCTGGCAAAGAAACTTTAGCTTCTACCAGAAGAGATTTTAAAATACAAATAGATGAAATTGAGAAAAAAATTAGAGATATCAGAAACGACATTGACAAGCAACAAAATATGCTTAATCATATACAAAAAGAGATATCTGCTTTTGAGCAATTTCAAGCACTTTATTTCCAGGATCTCGAAAATGTAAAAGCAGTGGAATCTTGTGACAAACCTGTTTCATTTTTGGTTACTGAAATTGCAAAATTAAAAAAAGAGGTAGAAGAAAGCGAAGTTCTTATTAAAAAAACTATCAATTCTCTTGATAATATTTTTGACAATTCTCTTCAAATTAAAAGACATATATCTTATCTTGATACAGCAAAAGAATTGCAACAATATTATTTAAAAAGCCTTGTTTCAGAAATGGAAGACCTTTTACAGAGTGATTTTGCACAATACAAAAACCAGATTAAATCTATATATATTAAAATATTAAGTTTGAAATCAGAGATTGATAAGGCTATTAGGTCAGTCAATAACGATTTAAATAATCCGGCAATTACAGTAATTGATAGTATTAAAATAAGATATATATCTTCTGACAACAAAATTGTGAAATCTCTTTTTCGGGTATATGAAGCGGTTGAAGAGAGCGATGAAAGCTCTTTGTTTGGAACAGATGAATCTTCAGCCGGCGTCGATGCTTTAATTTCTCTTGCTGCGGCAATTAGGGAAAATGAAATGGCAAAACTTTCTCCAGAAGAACTGTTCGGACTTGAATTTCAAGTTTCTGAGAGAGGAAATTTATCTCCTTGGTCTCAGTCTTTAAACAATATTGGCTCAGAAGGAACAGATATACTAACGAAAAATCTTATCTATCTGTCTTTATTAAAAAGAGTAAAAAGAAGATATTCGAAAAGAAGTATTCGAGTCCACTTAATACTGGATGAAGTAGGAAAACTTGATTCAAGATTTTTATCAGAATTAATAAAAAAAGCAAACAGCTTTGGTATATTTTATGTAAATGCTTCTCCAGATAAGAAAAATGTGCATCAATATAAAAATGTTTATTTTTTAAAAAGAGGAGAAAGCAAAAAAATTGTTGCAATCAAGCAAAAGCTTGTTGGCTTTTAACATAAATATTAAGTTTTTCAGAATTATTCTTTGCTTATAAAAGTTTTTTGCAAAATCTTATTTAGTTAGTGCCACAACTGTCTATCATTGACATTTAAGTTTAAAAATGATATAATATCTTATCTTAAAAAAAAGGAGTTTTATATGGTTAAAAAATTAAAAAAGCTCAAAAAGAGTTACAAGAAAAAGGAATTTGAAAAGTATAAGCTCGAAAAATATCAAGAGTTTTTAGATAATATTCCTTCTGAAGAATTGTCATCAATAACACTTGATCTTGACGACAATATATACAATACTATTGCCGAAAGAGCTCTTGAACTGGGAACAACCCCGGGTAATTTTTTGTCTTTTTTACTAAAAGAAACAGTTATTGAAGAAAAAAAGAGAGAACTTAAAAAAGAACATGATGGAGAAGTTATCGATTCTCTTGAATTTTCCTACAAAATTAAAAAATGGCTAAAACTTATAAACAAGGATAGTGATTTTTATATGCAAAAGCCGGTGATGATTCTTGAATATTTTTCTATGAAAAACACAGCTGTTTTGTTGCCTGCGGAAGCTACCAATATCATTAAAAAAATAGAAGAGGCAAAAGAGTGTTAGACACCTCTTCTTTTTGTGTTTGTGATTTATGCAAAAAAGAAAAGAAACATGAAGATTGTTTTAACTGGACGATGTTTTCTCCATCAGAAACTTATCCAGTCACAAAAGATATCTCACCCTTTGTGACTGGATATTTTTTTAAAAACAAAGACGCAAAATATCTTTGCAAAAGCTGTGCTGCAAAAAAATAAATTAAGGAGTTTTCTTGACACAATTAATGCTATCTTCTGCCACCGTAGAAACAATACTTATAAGAAAATTAATCAATCTCTCAAAGGAAGAAAAAGCAATTGTTTTTGAAAACATTCATGAAGATTTTTTCCAAAACAATCTCCTTAAAAGCTATTTTAACTATGAAAAAGAGTGCTATAATGCAAACAAACAACCTTTTCCTGAAAACTTTTTTTTAACAAATGGTGTTCCAGAGGAAAAATATGCAAGTCTTATAAATATCTCTCCAAGTAACAGTATTTCTGAAATTATAATATTTTTCAAAAACATCTACAAGGATAGAAATTTAAAAAAAATAGCAAAAATAGGAAGCTTAAATATTTCACAAGATGAAAAAGAAGAAAAAATAAAAGCAATTCTCAGCGAAACTGAAAAATTGGGCTCCGTTTTTTCTCCAAAAAACGATGCAAAATCAGTAACGCAATCCTATAAAAATTATATTGCCGACAGTGCTGAAAAATATCATCAAACAGATGGAATGATAGGTATATCGACAAAAATAAAAGAACTTGACTTAATGACAAAAGGTGTTAAAAACAGAGATTACATTATAGTGGCAGCTAGACCTTCCATGGGAAAAACCTCATATGTTTTAAATCCTTTTATAGATGCAATTGAAAGAGGATTAAATCCTGTCTTCCTTTCAATTGAAATGCCAAAAGAGCAAATTATGGCAAGAATGCTTTCAGTTTGGAAAAATATTCCTTTGGAAGAAACTATGTATGGAGCAGCCGGTTCCAAAAAAATTGAAAGAGAAATAGATACTTTATTTCAAGACAAGAATTTTTGGATTGAAGATTTTAGCGAACCTGGACTATCATCTTCACATGGGGTAACAATTTCGGATATCAATAAAGTATTGCGCAAAATAGCAACCAACAATAAAATAGGATTAATTATTGTTGATTTTATGCAACTTATTGTTCATGAGAATCCAAGAATTGCTGATCAAAATCAGGTAATGACAGGTGTATCAACAGGGTTAAAAAGGATGACGGCAACCTATGATTGTCCAATGATCTCTCTCTCCCAATTAAATAGACAACTTGAGACAAGAGTGGATAAACGCCCCATTATGAGTGATTTGAGATCTTCTGGGTCTATTGAGCAAGATGCCGATATTATTAAGTTTTTGTATCGACCAGAAGTTTATCTTGAACAGGAATTAAAGAAATTGATTGAAGAGGGGAAGGGAAATATAGAATTTTACAGCAAAAGACTTTCAGATATTAAAAACTCAAAAACAACAAGAGCTGAAATTATTGTAGGAAAAAACAGAAATGGCCCCATAGGTACAGCATACGCACAGTTTGTTAAAAATATAGCCGCTTATAAGGATAGCGAAGATAACAAATTGGATTCCATGATAGCGGATGCCTTTGGCCCTGTCAAAAAGAATCAATGAGCAATATATTGAACAATGAGAATTTTTTATTTACCTTAGGAATTATTTTAAGCTTTGTTGTTTTAAGAGTTTTTTTTCTAAGACTATACGTTTTTATATTACTGCCAGGAACAATATTGCACGAAATGGCACATTATATGTTTGGATTGCTTTTTGGGGGGAAACCTTTTTTTCCCAAACCAAGCTCATTTTTTCCAAAAAAAGAAAATGATCAAATAATTCTTGGATCTGTTGTTTGCCAAAATATTACATGGCTCAACGCCATTCCTATTGGATTAGCACCACTATCTTTATTTTATTTGGCAAAATTTTTTTACTACAATAGTTTACTTTCAAATAGTTTTTTTGTTTTCTATATAACAATTATACTTATTCTTTCTGCTATTCCTAGTAAAAAAGACATAGAGATTGCTTTATATAGCTCATTAGGTATATTTTTTTGGACACTCGTTTTTATAGTATTTTTTAAAATTACTGTCTCCGATATTTTGTCTCTAAAAAGATATATGGAGTGTTGCTGACGGCATTAACTAAATAGAAAAATATTTTTGAAAAAGAGCAGATTAGGAGTGCTGATTTTTTCGAAATTATCTACTGTTTTCAAAAAACTTGTAAAACTCTACTTAATCAATGCGTTGGAAACCCAAAAAGGTAATACAAGACATAGCTCATTTTTTATAGGCACTTATCGTCTCCTTTTATAAATTTAAAAGATAAATATATTATACTGTAAAAGTGTTTAATTACTGCTTAAAAAAGTTTTTGAATTGATATGTTTAATAGTAAAGAGAGTTATTTTCATTTTTTTAGAAGAAGCGGCAAAAAATTTTTGCCACCCAAAACACTAAAAGCGCTTAGAGTATCCAGGCAAAATCTCCGGATTGAAGATTTTTCTTCCTGAACCACTTCTTTTCTCTTTTTTATCTTCATAGAAAGGTTTTATAATTTCAAGATGTCTGTAAGCATCAATTTTACAAACCTTTATTTTTGGAATTCGTAAATCCACCTCAACACCTTTAGTTTTTTAATTCCATTAATCAGCGCAGTGCTTATATTCTCTGACGTTCCACAAATAGATACTTTAATTGACATATCAACTCCTTAATTTTTATTTTGCATTGCAGTTACCAATTTCAACTTGAAAACCAAGTCTTTTTGACACAAAATAATCATCAAGAATTGTCCAGTTACCATCTTTTTAAACAAAGATATTGTCAGAACAATAAATTGGTTTACCAGCAGCAAAGCCTTTTTGGTGTTCTTTTCAACCAAATTGTGCAAAGGAAATGAGAGTGTCGCACCACAAAATACAGCAGCACACCAAGACTAAATACTTCTCCATTCACATATACACTGTATAAACCGCCACCTACCAAAAACGCTATAGAAAACATAATGAAAATTTCCATTTTCTATCCTTTTTTTAAAAAAAACCATAAGAGAGTGTATAGCTTCCATCTTCAATACATTCCGCATAAATCTTTGTTGTACGATCTTTTCTCCAACCGGTAATGAAATCCTGAAGTTTATCTATTTCTTTTTCGGATCGAATATCTTCCAAAGAGATAGTAACTCTTTTTTGTTTAAAAATATAAAGATTACCATGCGCATAAAATTTTCTATTGCCTTTCTTGGATAAGATCTTTTCTGGTGTCTGTAATTTTTTGGTGTGTTTTGGCTAATTTTATTTTGGCTTTTTCATGATAAAATATTCGGAAGGAATTTTTAAATTTTGTTTCTATTTAGTCAGTGCCCATCAGCACCTGTTATTGACTTTGTCGTTTTTTTTCGCTATAATTATCTTTCAAACTCTTAATCAAACAAAGGAATTAAAATGAAAAGATTGTACAAAATTATGCAGGATGAAAAAGAAGTAAAAAAAACAGAAAGTTTTAAAGAGGTCTTAGATTATATTCAAAAAAATAAGGATTTTTCTATCAAAATAGAAAAAGTTACAATAGAAGAGATTGAATATAATATTTTTCCTTTTTTTAAAAACAATAAAGAAGATACAGAAAAAAGGAAAAGCGCTCTTGGATACAAATTAAAAACAGATTTTTTAAAAGAGGACAGAAAACTACCAACACCGTTTGAACTTTTGTTGGGTATCTCTTATCTCGGAGAACTTGCCTGTAAGCATCAAAAAAAAGGTCTTAATGAAAAAGAAATATTAGTTTGCACTGCACATGGTTTAAAAAATAGCTATCTTTCTAACATAGAGCTTGAAAACTGCTAATACTATATTTTTCTAAAATTCTTTTTTGGTCTTGATTTAGAGAGGAAAATTTGATACAATATAAAAAACACAAGGAGAAGACATTTGAAAGAGCAAGACATCAATTTTAATATGGAAGATGCTGTTGAAAAGATGGGGGCTTTTGTCTCCAAAACAGTTTCGTTTACAAGACCGTTTGGAAAAATGGCAAAAAAAATGGACGGAAAGGATCCTGAAAAACAAAAAGAGAGAAGTCTTGATTTTTGTCAGAAAAAATTAAGAGGTATTTGGGATCATACTTTTTTAAAACCTGTTTTTGGAGAGAAAGCAAATGTTCTTTCAGATGAAGAAATAAATACCTATATACTTGGAACGTTTATTACCGGACATTCAAAAGAGTTTAGGACAAAGCTTATTCCGGCCTACAAAAACATCATAAAAGAGCTTTCAGATACAATTGAAAAAAAATCTATAGGAGAAAAAAATGCTTAAAAAAATTACCCTCAGTCTAACTTTCGCAGCTTCTTGCCTTTTTGCAGGAGAAACATATACCATGCAAAGTATAGAAGGGAATACCTATACTTTCGAGATCACAGATAGTAATGAAGTGGTGCTCAAAACCAACAATAGCCCAAGCTATCAGGAGGTAGTTCTTGAATTTTTTGGAACAAGATGTGGTCCCTGCAAGGCAATGGCTCCTTCATTAAATGAAAAATATCAAAACGGAGAGGTAAAAGTTATTGCCTTGGAAACACAATACTCTTCTCCAGAAGCAATTTCAAAATTTAAAAACGAAACAGGCGTGTCATATCCAATTATCGCAACAGAAGAAAGAACACCTCAAGTCTTCCTTAACGAATTGTACAATAGAGGAATCTTTAAAGGATATGTTCCTTTTGTCATCAATCTAAAAGAACTTTAAGAGATGGAGAAAGTAAAATGAAAGTATTAAAAAGATCCGGTATTTTAGAAGACCTTGATATTAAAAAAACCCAAAAAAATACCTTCGAAGCAACAAAAGATCTTCAAGGGGTATCTCAAAGCGAATTGGAGGTTGATGCAGGTCTTCGTTTTAGAGACGGAATGAAAACAGAAGAAATACAACAGGCTCTTATACAAACAGCAGTAGATAAAATTGATATAGATCGTCCAAACTGGTCATTTGTTGCAGCAAGATTATTTTTATTTGACCTATACCATGTTGTCGGCAGAAATATTGGTGGAGAAAAAGGACGCAGATACCCAAAATTTAGCAAATATATTAACAAGAGTATTGAAGAAGGAAGAATAACCCCCTCTTTAAAATCTCTTTATAATCTTGACGATGTTGAAAAATATATCCAACCGGATAGAGACTTTCAGTTTAACTATCTTGGAATCAAAA
>Ga0256843_1003202_pt1 | contig 11496 bp, 10 predicted proteins | sample AlvinellametaG_FD_191572 | JGI IMG/M metagenome (GOLD analysis project Ga0256843, IMG submission 191572) | Pompeii worm associated microbial communities from hydrothermal vent at the East Pacific Rise, Pacific Ocean - Alvinella | ecosystem: Host-associated > Annelida > Integument > Unclassified ... | reverse complement strand
AAAAATATTACTATCGAGATAGATGCGTGTCGCCCTCTTATCTTAAACCAACGATTCTACCCTTTTTGTAAAGATGAAACCAACACCTATATGATATTTCCCTATGAAATAGTAGATGGGAAGAGTAACCCTATTCTCTTTGAAGAGTTTTCTAAAACCTACCCTCTAGCAGGAAGATACCTCACTACTCACCAAGAGACTATAAAAGAGAATGTAGAGACACTTAAAAATAATGAGTGGCATCTCTTTACACGAGCTAATAATCATCAAAGAATCGAACCTAAAGTAATGATTCCAATGACAGCAAATGATACCTTTGCCAATGTTACCTTTAATCCTCTAAACTATTGTGACAATGCCAATATGTTTTTTATTGATATAGCCAATAAATCCAAAACTAATCTATATGCCATTGCAGGAGTAATTAACTCTACTCTCTTTTCAATCTTGGCACGGTCAATTGCATTAAAACAACAAAACGGTTATTTCAAATTTAATAAACAGTTTATTGAACCTATCCCTTTTCCAAAAGAAGCTTTTGAGAGTAATCCAACTTTAGTTGCACATATAGCACAACTTAGTCAAACCATTCAAACCAAACAGGAGCAATACAAAAACACTACACCAAAACAGAAAAATATTCTCAAAATTCTCTTAAATGATTTATGGAAAAAACTTGATGAGTCTATCTTTGACCTCTATGAACTCAATCAAGAGGAAAGAACATTCTTTTTATTAAAAGGTAGAAATATTGACAGAATTGAGGTACTAGACTAATGCACAAAGATATAAGCACCCACTTAAACCAATTATCAAATAACTTAACTATAGTCAATAAACTAATAGTAGGAGCTTATTTAGAGTTTAATGACATCAAACTAAAAAATAACCGACTAATACTCTCTTGCATAGAGGGAAATGATAAAAAAGAGGTTGCAGAATTTATTGAATTGGTAAAAGTCAAAAATAAAAAATTTGATTTTGAAGATTTAATTAGACTCTTTGAGATAACCATCCCCTCACAAGATATTATCACCAATGGAGCAGTATATACCCCTAAAATTATTAGAGATTATATTGTTAAATCTTCATTTAAATCTATAAGTTCACTAGATTATAATACCATTGTAGTAGGAGATATTGCTTGTGGCACAGGAGCTTTTTTATACTCTGTTGCAAAAAAAATAAAAGAGCTAACACCAAAGAGCTTTTATCAGATATTTAAAGATAATATCTTTGGCTTGGATATATCTGATTATGCAATAGATAGAACCAAAATACTTCTTACGCTTCTTGCTCTCTCACAAGGTGAAGATAGAGAAGAGTTTGTATTTAATCTATCCGTAAACAATGCCCTAAGCTTTGATTGGTATAAAACATATAAATCATTTAATGGATTTGATATTGTTGTAGGAAATCCCCCTTATGTTCGCTCTAAACATCTTAGTAAAGAGAGTCAACAACTTATGTCAAAATGGGAAGTTACCAAATCTGGAAACTCTGATTTATACATCCCATTTTTTGAGATAGCTCTTAAATATCTCAAAAATCAAACAGGAGTACTAGGCTACATCACAGTCAATACATTTAAACGAAGTCTCAACGCTAGAAAACTACGAACCTATTTTAGCTCAAACAGACTCAATCTCTCTATTTTAGACTTTGGTAGTCATCAAGTTTTTAGTAAAAAATCAACCTATACATGTATCGTTTTTGTTCAAAAAAACAGCAAAGACTCTATTTTATATGAAAAAATTGACCCCAAAAATATAACCCAAAAAAGAGAATTTAGTCAAATAAAATATAGCTTGTTGGATAATAAAAAAGGGTGGTTACTAAATAAAAGCGAAATAGTTAAAAATATCAAAAAAATAGAGAGTGTAGGAGTACCACTTGGTGAAAAATACCCTATTAAAAATGGTCTTGCCACACTTAGTAACAGTATTTTTATCTTTAAGCCTACAGGTGAAGATGAAAACTACTACTATCACCAAGAGAGTAAAATAGAGAAATCCATCTGTAGAGATGTGATTAAACCCAACAGATTAAAGAGTGAAGATGAGATAGAACAACTCAAAGAGAAGATTATCTTCCCCTATCACCAAGAGGGTAAACCCAAAGAGTACAATATCATCTCAACAAAGATGAGAATTTTTGATGAGTCCTATTTTAAAGAAACTTTTCCCCAAGCCTATAACTATTTACTAACCCACAAAAAACAACTACTAGGTAGAGACAAAGGAAAGTCTTCTAAAAAATATGCGTGGTATGAGTTTGGAAGAACTCAAGCATTAGCAGATTATGGAGAAAAACTACTATTTCCTTATATGTCAAATCAGCCCTATTTCGTATATAGTGACCAAAAAGATTTACTTTTCTATGCAGGATATGCTATCTTTCTTGACAATCCATCCAAAAGAGAAGTTGAGCTACTAAAAATAATTCTAAAATCAAAACTATTTTGGTATTACATTAAAAACAGTAGTAAGCCCTACTCTGGAAACTTTTTTGCTTTGGCTAAAAATTATGTCAAAGATTTTGGGATTTGTGAGTTAACAAAAGAAGAGGAGGATTTTTTATTAAAGAGTGATATAGATGAAAGAGAAGAATTTCTAATGAAAAAATATGGGGTATCTTTGGAAGTGTAAATTAAAAGGTAAAAAAATGCTAAATTAGAGAATGCATATATTATGATAACAAAATATCATCTGCCTATATCTCAAATAGCTCAAAATTTTAGACGACCAAAGAATGAGTTAATCTTAATATATTTTAAGTATAATCGCTTTATGAATAGAGAAATATTTTTATGTGCTATTAATAATATATTAAGTGGTACCTGTAAAGAAGATTGTAAATTTTGTACGCAGAGTGTTCGTTATCATGCAAACATTCAGAGATATAACTATAAGTCTATAGATACTATTGTAACAGAAGCAAAACAAGCTAAATCAAATGGGGCATTGGGGTATTGTCTCGTTACAGCAGGAAAAGGTCTGGATGATAAAAAAGTAGAGTTTGTAGCCAAGAGTGCTATAGCTATCAAAAAAGAGGTTGATGGATTAAATCTGATTGCGTGTAATGGTATAGCTTCACTAGAACAACTAAAGTTTCTAAAAGAGCATGGTATAGATAGCTATAACCATAACCTAGAGAGCTCAAAAGCCTACTATGATACTATCTGTAGTACCCACTCATGGGAAGAGAGGTATCAAACATGTATCAATGTCAAAGAGGCTAATTTGCAACTCTGTACTGGTGGTATCTGGGGCATGGGTGAGAGTGTAGAGGATAGAGATGAACTACTTAAAGCTATAGTATCACTAAATCCTGACTCAACTCCACTTAACTTCTATATTCCAAATCCTGCTTTGCCAATCAAAAATAGAAATATAACCAAAGATGAAGCACTATCAGTAATCAAAAAAGCAAGAGAGGCTTTAGGAGAAAAGAAACTGCTAATGGTAGCAGGTGGTAGAGAACATATTTTTAGTGGTAGCGAAAAAGAGATGTTTGAAGCAGGAGCTAACTCTATAGTTATAGGTGACTATCTCACAACATCAGGAGATGAACCAAATAGAGATATATCTATGCTAGAGAGTATAGGCTATAAGGTAGCAACTAGCTGTAATGGATAGTATTATTACCCATATATTGGCACTATCTTTAGTGTTGGTATTTTCTCCTTATTTATCCAAGGTAGCAAGAATACAAACTACACCCATTGAGATAATAATAGGTTCAATATTGGGTTATTTAGGTCTAATTGGTGGTGGAGAGGGCAATGAGGGAAGCCACTACTTTGACCTAATAGCAGAGGTTGGCTTCCTCTATCTAATGTTTTTGGCAGGATTAGAGATAAATCTAAAGAGTATTGCCAAAATGCCAAAAGATTATATTGTAAAAGCTATCAATTTTTTGGTTGTTTTGATGATTTTAACTCCTATTGTGGGGCATTTTATATTCAAATTTAACTATATTATCACCGTAGCACTCCCTCTGATATCAGTAGGACTTCTTGCAACACTATCAAAAGAGCATAGCAAAAACACATCATGGATAAATATAGCACTACTAATTGGGGCTATCGGTGAGGTTTTGAGTATTACAGCTTTGACTATTTTGGAGGTGGCAATTGCTGTTGGGTTTAGTACAGAGCTTATCTATAAAATATCTATACTATTTCTATTTTTACTAACTATTGTAGGACTGTATCATCTCATTAGATTAATCTTTTGGTGGTATCCAGAGCTAAAAAACAAGATGATGCCTAGAGTTGATAACCAAGACCAAGATTTTAGACTAGCTATAGGAATATTCTTTTTTATGATTGTAGTTATGAAGATGTTACATTTAGAATTAGCTTTTGGTGCATTTATAGCAGGGCTTTTTATATCTACTTTTTTCCATCATAAAAAACAGCTAGAAAACAAAATCACAAGTTTTGGATTTGGATTTCTCATCCCAATATTTTTTATTCATGTAGGTTCATCTTTTGATTATGGATATTTTGTCTCATCCATATTTATAGCCATAAAGATTTTGATAGCTATGATTTTGATTAAATTTTTAGCCTCTTTGGTACTTATTCGGCTTTTGAGTCTAAAAGAGTTGATGTTAGTAGCACTATCTCTATCTATGCCACTTACTCTTTTGGTAGCAACTGCAACTGTAGGTTATAGAGCAGGTATTATGCAAGATATAGAGTACAATGCTCTGATTTTGGCAAGTATATTGGAGGTGATTATATTTATGGTAGGGATTAAATTTATATCCAAACTATAGATATTCACCTCTCTCACACAAAAGAGTATAGTCACAATATTGACACCTACTTACATCTTCACATCTATCACAGATAATTCTATCTAGGCTTTTGATATCGGATATATGTTCATAGAGTAACTCTGTTTTACTCTCTAGTTCACTAATAGGTGTGATAGCTCCTTTAAATAGCTCGACAAAGGCTAGTTCCATATTTTGATATTTACCTTTTAGTAGTTCACTATATATACTCATCTGAAAATCGGTAAGTTTTTCAAGGTTTTTTGTACGGTTTGCCTCTGTGATTGAACCACTCTTATAGTCTAGTATTAGAGTATGAGTAGTATCTTGGTCTATACGGTCAACTATACCTTTGAATTTTATATTACCTATTTCACCTACTATATGTTGTTCTCTTTGAACCACTCTCCAACCAACTTTAAAGTGTGCAATCTGTTGCTCTATAAACTTCTCTAACTTCTTTTTCCATAGGAGTTTACTATATTCAATTTTGGGTGAACTGATATTTAGTAGCTCATCTAATAGTTTATCTATAGCTATTTTCATACTATCAAAACTATCAAAATAGCTCTGCTTTTTAAATAGATGCTCTAATACTCTATGCAAAAACTCACCCTCGTTTATCTCTTCATCTCTTTTAGGTTTTAGTTTTAGTTCATATTGATAATAGTATTTTCTTTTGCATGTCAAAAATGTCTTAAATCTAGTAGCAGACCAAGTTATCTCTGTAGCATTAAAATTCTCTATAACAGGGTCACTATCTGCTACTATTTGAGAAGGTTGTGGGTACAGTAGCTTTAAGTTTGGCTCTTTTGGGTTGGCTATATTTAATCCTAGTTCATATAGATATGAAGCAGGAGATTTATTGTTGCTAAGAGAGTAGATAATTACAGCCTCTTTAGCCTCTTCTAGTACTCTTTTGTATATCTGTTTTTGAAGAGATTCTCTATCATTTTTGGTTGGTAGATTTGCAAATTTTCTAATTGATGAGTTTAAAAAGTTATCTTTTGCAGGGATAGCAGGAACTATTCCATCATTGAAATCAACAACTACTACTCCATCAAAAGATACACCTCTAGTCTCCAAAGCCCCCATAACAGTTACCTTTCCACCTCTGATATCATCTATAGTTAGACTATTTAGCTGTTTTAGCCACAAAAATAGCCACTCTTTGATAGATATATAGTATGAGCTAAATAGTGCTTTAAAGTATAGATAACGACTATGAACTATATCTCTTTGTAGGTCTAAATCTATAAACTCTATAGTTTTAAAAAAATCATCTATTTTTATCTTTTGATTTGATTTGATTTGATTTAGTCTATCTCGGTCTATATTATAATATCTAAGTAGCTCTATAGATTTATCAGAAAAACTATGCCAATAGTTATATATAGCCTCTAGCTGTTTATAGGTTTTGGTTTTGTTATAATCAAACCCCATAGAGAAGTTAAAGTTATTGAGACTATCATATAGTTTTAGAGTATCTTTGAACTTCTCATCTGGAACTATTACAACTATATCCTGAGGCTCTATTCCACTATTTACCATCTGTTGGATAGACTCTAAGAGTATAGGGATTTGAGCCAATCTCTCCTCTACACTAAAGACTTTGGCATTTATTTTATAGTTGTTTGGCTGAGTATCTATGATTTTCTTGCTATGTAAATCAAATGATACAAAACTATCCTCTGGTAGTTTCTCTATCCCCATAGAGATAAATCTATCTTGTATCTTCTGGTTAAATTTGCTTGTTTGCATATGGACTATAAACTCTCTATCTTTTGCTATCTGCTCTATAATTGAGAGTTCAAAACGGCTCATATACCCTTCTAAAAATAGCTCAAATCTATCATATGTATTTACAAACTCTCTATTTAGTTGATAACTATGAGGCAAAAAGGCTCTATCTATTAGCCCCTTTGAGTGCAAGATATTTCTGTAGTTTTCAAATAGCTCTTGGAGTATCTCTATATGCTCTTCAAACTCTATATAGGCATCAGCCTCTATCAAATCTTCAAAGCTTACCCCCTCATGGCTAAGCTCTTCAAAAAATTTGAGTATAGAGTCACTTTTTGTAAAAAATCGAATTAGCTCTCGATTGATTTTTAACCTATGAAATGAGTCAAACTTTGAAGCCTCTTGTAGAAATAGAACTCTCTGCACAGAATCAACCATAATTAGTTCAGGAACCAATATGACTCTCTGTTCAAACTCATCAATACGCATAAGAGTTGGCAAAAAGCCACTCTCTTTTTTTAGTTGCTCTCTTTTTACTCTAATAGCTCGGGATGTGGGATAGATTAGTAAAGTTTTCATATAAAAAGTATAGCCCAAAAGAGAAATTTAATCAAATTTAAAAATTAATTTACTGAAAAATATAGTTTATATGTTAAAATACATAAGTTTTTATAATTTAACAAAGGATATTCTTGAAAATAGCCGATAAAAAAGCATTAAGACGAGAATCTATTATAGATGTGTCACTGCATCTTTTTGCTACACAAGGATTTCATAAAACAACTATTCCTGATATCGCAAAAAAACTAAAAATGAGTGTAGGAAACCTATATAACTACTTCTCTTCAAAAGATATTTTGGCAAAAGAGATTATAAAATATACATCAGAGGTTTTAGGAGATGAGATAAGAGAGGTCAACCAGCTAGAAATCTCCACAAAAGAGAAGATAAAAAAGATAGTAGAGTTATATTTTCGTATGGCAAAAGAGAGACCCGAGATGATAGAGTATTTCCTAAGAGTATATCTATCTCATAGAGAGGTATTTAGTGATGGATGCGAAGGGATGGTCTGTGTCTCTAGTTTTATTACAGAGATTATGATTTTCTTTGATGATGGTGTAGCCTCAGGAGAGCTTAGAAATCAAGACTTCTTCTCTGCTTTTGGGCTTTTTATGGGGTATCTTGGTGGAATGGTATTTCTAAAAGGTGAAAATGTTTTACCAAAAGATATAGAGAGCTATATTGATGATATATCTTTTAATATATACAACGCCCTAAAGGCTTAATATATGAGTAAGCCTAAACTCCTTTGGCTTCAATCTATCTCATGTAATGGTAACGCCCACTCATTTTTTAACCATCCAAATCTATTCTCTACTCTTGACTATTTTGAGCTAATCTATCACCCCATAATAGAGACACCTTTTAGCCTTGAAGATATACTAAATCTAAAAGCAGAGTGCGATATATTGATACTAGAGGGTGCCTTTAGCCAAGAGTTATCTAAAAATGGAGTCAATATATTAGAGGTGGTAGAGTATTATGCCAAAATCTCAAAACATATTATTACAGCAGGAACATGTGCTACATTTGGAGGAGTCTTTAGGGAGTATAATCCCCAAGATATCTCTGGATTTGCATTTGATAGAGATAACAAAACCAAAAGATATGAGCTATATAGAGATAAACTAATATCACTCTCAGGCTGTCCTATACACCCGAAATGGCTCTCTTTTGTTCTGTTGATGTTAGCTAATAGAAGAGATATAGCTTTAGATGAGTTTCATAGACCCCAAGAGCTATATGCAATCACCGTACATACAGGTTGTATTAGAAATGAGTATTTTGAGTGGAAAGTTGACACCAAAGGTTGGGGACTAAAAGAAGGGTGTCTATTTTATGAAAATGGTTGTCAAGCACCATATACAAAAGGGAGTTGCAACAAGATTTTATGGAATGATATCAGCTCCAAAACTATAGCAGGAACGCCATGTCTAGGATGTACTGAGCCAACTTTTCCCAAATCAGCCCTATTTGAAACCAAAACCAATATGGGGATACCTGCCAATATGCCTCTAGGAGTGCCTAGAAGAGCCTATCTAACAGCTACAGGAATTGCTAAAAGTTTTACTATAAAAAGACTTGAAAGAAGGATTATTGATTATACAGAGTAGAGTATCTATTTTTTCGCATCGACCCATTCAAGATACTGTTTGTGTAGTTTTGCATTCTCCTCTTTGAGTACAGAGATATTATGTTTGAGAATAGCTTTCTCTTTTTGGAGATACTCTAATCTATGTAAAGAGTTATCTCCATATATAAGGTTGGCTATATAGACACCCATCAATACCACCATAATAGCAGTTACTACAAAAATTTTGAGAGATAGCCCAAAAAGCTCCTCAAATTTTTTAAAAATAGGCTCCATATCTATTTATACCCTACTCAAATATTGAACTACCAAGATACTCAAATTGACCTAGTTCATTTTCGATATTTAATAGACGGTTATATTTTGCAATTCTATCACTTCTAGCAGTTGAACCGGTTTTGATTTGACCTGTATTTAGTGCTACTGCAAAGTCAGCTATAAATGTATCTTCACTCTCTCCTGAACGGTGGCTCATTACACATGTATATCCACTTCTTTGAGCAAGTCTAACTGTCTGCATAGTCTCTGATACTGAACCGATTTGATTTGGTTTAATCAAAATTGAGTTTGCAATCCCTTTTTCAATACCCTCAGCTAGGATATTAACATTAGTTACAAACAAATCATCACCAACAATTTGGATTTTGTCACCCAACTTTTCAGTCATAATCTTCCAACCATCCCAATCATCTTCGCTAAGTCCATCCTCTATTGATACGATAGGATATTTGTCACATAGGTTTGCATAGTACTCAACCATCTCTTGGCTTGTTAGTTTTTTATCTTCTGAAGAGAGTACATATAACCCATCCTCATCAATAAGCTCAGAAGCTGCGACATCTAGTGCTATTGCTATCTGCTCACCTGCTTTGTATCCAGCCTTTTCTATAGCCTCCATAATCACTTGGATAGGCTCTTCATTGCTCTTTAGGTTTGGAGCAAATCCACCCTCATCACCAACAGCTGTACTCTCACCCATACCATCTATGATTTTTTTGAGATTATGATATGTCTCAGCTACTGCTTGAAGTCCCTCAGAGAATGTATTAAACCCTACAGGCATAACCATATACTCTTGAAAATCAACAGAGTTATTTGCATGTTCTCCACCATTGATGATATTGAACATTGGAACAGGCAGAGTAACACCATTTGCACCACCTAGGTATCTATATAGAGGCATATGAAGACTCTGTGCAGCAGCTCTAGCTACAGCCATAGATACACCCAAAACTGCATTTGCACCAAGCTCTGAGTAGTTATCAGTTCCATCAAGTGCTTTCATAGTCAAATCAACCTCTGCTTGGTTAAATGGAGAGATACCAACTAGTGCATCAGCTATCTTTTCGTTAACATTTTCACAAGCTGTCAGGACACCTTTACCCATATATCTATCGCCACCATCACGAAGCTCTAGTGCTTCTCTTTTGCCTGTACTAGCTCCACTAGGAACTATGGCAGATGCTACTGTTCCATCACTTAGACTTACAGTTGCTTGAACAGTAGGATTTCCTCTACTATCCATAACTTCAGTTGCTCTTACATCATCAATAAAAATCATCTTTTGTCCTTATTTTTTAGTTGTGAAATATTAACATAATGTGGCATAAAAAGAGTTAGTCTTGATTATATTTTATCTATGGATTATCTATAGTGAGCATAGTTGTAATATCTAAACTATCTCTTTTTCTACAGGTAGATTTATTATTAAGCTCTTAATTTCATTAATACTTCTGGATACAAATTTGCTATATTTAAAAGTACTTTTGCTGGACCTTCAGGTTCTCTTCGCCCTTGTTCCCAATTTTGAAGTGTCGCTACAGAGATATTTAATAGTTTAGCAAACTCAATTTGAGTTAACTCAAATTTAGAACGAATCTCTTTTGCATTTGGCTGTTCAATATAAAAGGTACGACTTGGGGCTTTTTTCTTAGCTAATATCTCTTTCGCCTCTTTTGTACTAGCTAATAGTTCATTAAATAATATATCATCCATAATCTAATCCTCCATAAATGATTTTCTAAGTATCTCTATCTGTTTAGGTGTTAGGTTTTCGGCTTTGTTTTTTTCATATACATAAATCATCAATATTAAGCTCTCCTCTTCATAATAGTAGTATATATTTCGGATACCACCTCTTTTACCACGACCTTTGAGCTTCCATCTAATTTTTCGTAAACCACCTGAACCTTTTATAATATCACCCTTTTTAGGATTGGATACTAAAAAGTTTTGAAACTCTTTATACTCATCATCAGTTAAAATTTCTGTAATTTTTTTTGTAAATATTGATGTCTCTGCGATTTCCATAAGATTATTATAGTTTAATTTGGAGTATAAGTCAATGGCGTAGTTTTTAAATTTATGTTGTAGTAGCAGTATATTTTTATTCATAACAAAAATATGTTATGAATAACTTTTTAATCATATCATTTTTTTGTTATGTTTATATCTAGTCTTCACTATCTTTTATATCTTTGCTATCCATAGTGAGCATACTAGTAATACCCAAAGCCTCTTTTACTTTTGCCTCTATCTCATCTCTGAGGGCTGTATCCTCTTTGAATTTGGCTTTGACATTCTCTTTTCCTTGACCTAGCTTTTTCTCTCCATAGCTAAACCATGCTCCACTCTTGTCGATAATATCAAGCTTGACTCCATAATCGACAAGCTCACCCTCTTTTGAGATACCCTCACCAAACATAATATCAAACTCTGCTTGTCTAAATGGAGGTGCTACTTTGTTTTTGATAACTTTTGCTTTGACTCTGTTTCCTATCTGTGAGTCGCCCTGTTTTAGCGTAGCGATTCTTCTAACA
>Ga0256843_1003201_pt1 | contig 11497 bp, 11 predicted proteins | sample AlvinellametaG_FD_191572 | JGI IMG/M metagenome (GOLD analysis project Ga0256843, IMG submission 191572) | Pompeii worm associated microbial communities from hydrothermal vent at the East Pacific Rise, Pacific Ocean - Alvinella | ecosystem: Host-associated > Annelida > Integument > Unclassified ... | reverse complement strand
GTTATAAAGATGGCAATGGTAATAAGCAGCAGCGTTGTTGTCGTGTTTGAGAGTATGGAGCTAAGCAGCGCTGATGTAAGTGCAAGAGAAAATATCATTCCCCTAGGCGTTGCCGGAAAAAAAGAGAGAATCTTATGGGATATAAAGAGATGCAACCTACTCTTCTCAACTGCAATAGCAAGTAAAAAACCACCTAAAAAGAGGTAGATAATAGGGTGTGAGTAGTTGATGGTTGTTGCTTTTGTAGAGAGAATGCCAAGAGCTGGAAACAAGATAATAGGCAGCAAGGAGATAACCCCAAGATGCAGAGCCTCATTTGTCCAGAGTGTCACTAAAAATGCAAGTACTCCGACAAGTCTGCTTTGTGGCTCATCAAAAAGTGTGCCACCAAGAAGATAAAAAAGAGTTCCTATCCCTAAGGCTATGGCTATTTTAAAGAGTTGACTCTTCTGCTCGGCTTTAGAGAGAGTAGACATATCTTCTTACCTTTGAAGCAGTGTTTGTAGTGCATCTTGTGGGCTTTTACCCTCAAGCATAGCATGCACTTCTCTGGCAATTGGCAGGTAGAGCTGCTCTTTTTGTGCTATATCATGCAGTGCGTAAGCAGTTCCAATACCCTCTGCAACCTCACCCAGTTCTTTGAGTATCTCCTCTTGCGTGAGCCCTTTGGCAAGTCCAAGCCCCACACGAAAGTTTCTACTCATGGTAGATGATGCCGTCAAAAACAAATCTCCCGCACCACTAAGCCCTACAAAGCTCTCCTCTTTGGCACCATAGTGCAGACCAAAGCGCTGCATCTCAACAAGTCCGCGTGAGATAAGCGAAGCTGCTGCATTGTTTCCAAGTTGTAAACCAGATGCAATACCCGCTGCAATAGCGATAACATTTTTATATGCACCGGCAACCTCTGCACCTATTACATCGGTCGATGTATAGGTTTTTATAAATGGAGGAAAGAGCCCACCCAGCTCTTTTGCCAAAGCTTCATTATGAGAGTTGATTACCAAAGCTGTTGGCAGAGCTTGCAAAACCTCTGTAGCAAAAGATGGCCCTGAGAGAAAAGCGATGTTCTCATCTGGAATATGCTCTGCATAGATCTCATTTAAAAACTTTCCGCTGCTAGCTTCTATACCTTTAGAGGCTACAAGAATCTTCTGCCCTTTAAAGACAAAATGCTCACGCAACCAAGCAGAGACCTCTTGTGCCGGAACAGTAATAAAGAGATACTCACAAGCAAGAGCCTCTGACATCGGTACAAAACCCTGCATCTCTCTTGCTCTGCGTGAAGAGATACATACATCACTGTTTTGTTGTGAGAGTGCAAAAAAGAGTGCACTCCCCCATTTACCAGCTCCAATTACTCCAATCGACATATCGCTTACTCCCTATCTTTTTTTCAAATTCTGTAATATCATCTTCATATCCAACAACTACCAAAACATCTCCAGGCTCTAAGACATGGTGTTTTGCCTTGCTTGAGTAGATAAACTCACTCTTCATATCTTTTCGCATTACAGAGAGAACTATAATGCCATTATAGCGTGTCCAGTCTATACTGTGAAGCTCTTCATCTTTAAAATGGCTCTCTTTACTTATCTTTATCTGTGCAATTTTCAGATCACTCTTCTCATAGAGAATAGAGTGCAGTATCTTGTTTGAGATTGGTTTTTCCAGCATATTTGTAATGATATCTGAAGTTGTCTCAACAAGTGGTATAACCTTGTTGGCTCCTGCCATCTTTAGTTTGTTTGCACTCTCTTTGTTTGAAGCCAAAGCGATGATGGTCAGATCTTCAAAATTAGCACGCAAAGAGATAGTCAAAAAGATATTTTCTGCTGTATCTTCCAAAACACAAAAGGCCATTGAGTCAGCAATATTTACATCTTTTTTTATTGTATACCACTCATCACTCAAGTCAAAGTTCTCAACAAGATCTTTGTCTTCTTCTTTGACACTAGAGAGGTCTCGTGTATATATCTGCACATCTGTATATTTATCTTTGACATTTGCAAGAATCTCGCGTGCATACTTGTTATACCCAAAGATAAGAGCTGTTGTCTTAGCCATTTTTTACCTTTGTATGAAGATACTTCTCAAACTCACGAATAAAGACATTATAGCCTATAACCAGCAGATAATCTCCTGCTTCTAAAAACATATCATCACTTGGATTAAAGTAGAACTTATCATCACTCTCTTTATAGACACCAAGCAAAACCACACGAAAATCTTTATTTCCCAAATCGCCAACCCGTGAGAAGTTCTCAACTATTCTCTCTGTTACGCCAAGCTCATCTATCTTGACATCTGCATTTTCACTTCTTAGCTCATGAATTACCTCAAAAGCTACCGGCTTACCTACGAGCTCTTTTGTTATGAGCCCTACAAGCTCTTGAGGATAGACTATTTTATTAACTTTTGTAAATTCGAGCTTTTTACGGTTACTATCTTCCATCAACAGCGAAAGAATGAAGACCTCTTTACTAATGGAGCGAATTGTCAGTGCAGAGTAGACATTTTCAACATCATTCTCACGCAGACAGAGAATTGCTTTAACCTGAGTTTTCATATCGATACTCAGCTTTGCATAGCTCTCAATATTTCCAGGGTCGTAGTTGAGCGCTGTAAGCCCATCTGCTTTTGCCTCTTCAATGCGTTCGAAATCTTCATCCATAACAATTACATCATTACCATTTACTGCTAGTTTTCTAGCTACTTCACGCGCTACACTCTCATAGCCACAGATAAGATAGAACTTTTTTAACTTAGAGACATCTTCTATGGTTTTAATCTCACGAATCTCATCAAGCTTTTCGGTAAATGCAGAGACAAAGAGTGATGTTGTAAATGCAAGCACCGCAATACCAGCCGTAATAACAAGCATCGCAACAAAACGCCCCTCATGACTCACCGGAGTAATATCTCCATACCCTACAGTCGATATTGTCACAATAGACCAGTATATAGCTTCATAAAGAGTATTTATCGGTGAAGAGGGATCATTTCCCTCCATCACATAGATAAGTACGGATGAGACAAAGATAACAATAGATGCAAAGATGCCAAGCGTTAAAAACTCAAACTTTTTTGTAGCAAGAACAGATGAGAGAGTTTGAAAACTTTTGGCATAACGAAAGAGCTTAAAGACTCGAAAGAGTATAAATATACGCAGTAGACGCAACTCATGGAAAAATGGCAAGATAGCCAAAATATCTATAATTGCCTGTGGAGAGAGCATATATTTTAACTTTACTCTTAGAACCTCTTTAAGAGCTTTTTTCAGATTTACTTCACGATGTAAGAAGGTATCATGCTCTGCTCTAGCCACAATAATCTTACTGACACTGCTACTCACCCAAAGACGCAACATATACTCAATAAAAAAGATAAAAGAGATAACATAGTTACTAAAGAAGAGAAGGTAGTCATTTACATGGTGTTTTACTTCACGGATGAGGACAATCACACTGATAAAGATCAGCGTAATCATTAAAAAGTCTACATATTTTTTATACTTGAACTTATCATCTTCAAGAAGTCTGTAGAAGAACTCTTTTTTGCGTTGGTATGATTTTGAAGTATCAAGATAGTAGGCAAAATCAAGTATCCAACGCTTTAACATAAACTACCCTAGTTTGGCTTTTAAGATCTCATTAACAGCCTGTGGATTTGCACTTCCTTTAGAAGCTTTCATAACCTGACCGACAAAGAAGCCAAAGAGCTTCTCTTTACCGGCTTTATACTGTTCAACTTTGTCTTGGTTAGCATTGATAACTTCATCACACATTGCCTCTATAGCACCAGTATCTGTTACCTGCTTAAGTCCAAGAGTATCGATGGCATCATCAACACTTACATCTTCATTTTCCATTAAGTAGTCAAGTACCTCTTTGGCAGCTTTTCCAGAGATTGTCTTATCATCAATACGTTTTACCAAAAAGCCCAGTTTTGTTGCATCTACCGGAGAGTTCAGGATTGTAAGTTCACCTTTAAGGCGTGCAAGCAGCTCTACTGTAAGCCATGTTGTTGCAGTTTTTGCACTTACACCTTCTACATCCATCATCGTCTCAAAGAAGTTTGCCATCTCAACAGCTGATGTAATAACAGAAGCATCATAAGGCTTCATGCCGTACTCATTGATAAAACGCTCTTTTTTAGCATCTGGAAGCTCTGGAATTTTGCTATACTCTTCCATCATCTCATCTGTTACAACACACTTCAAAAGATCTGGCTCTGGGAAGTATCTATAGTCAGCTGCCTCCTCTTTACCACGCATAGAACGCGTCTCAGATTTTACCTGGTCAAAAAGACGCGTCTCTTGAACGATCTCATCTTCATACACACCATCTTCCCACGCTTCAACCTGGCGAGCCACTTCTACCTCTATCGCCTTTTGGATGAATTTAAATGAGTTGATATTTTTAATCTCAACTCTCGTATAGAGCTTCTCATCACCTTTAGGACGAATAGAGACATTCACATCTACACGGAAGCTCCCCTCTTGCATATTTGCATCACTGATATCGATGTAGCGAACAATTGAGTGAAGTTTTTTCAGATAGAGTATCGCCTCTTGGGCACTACGCATATCTGGCTCACTTACAATCTCTAGAAGTGGTGTTCCCGCACGGTTGAGATCTACTTTTGAGATATCACCGTCATGAATATTTTTCCCTGCATCTGCTTCAATGTGTGCACGATTGATACCGATAGTTTTTGATGAACCATCTTCAAAGTCAATAACAAGCTTTCCATGCTCGACAATAGGAGTGTAGAGCTGTGTTATTTGATAAGCAGAAGGTGAGTCTGGATAGAAGTAAGACTTTCTGTCAAAGTAAGACTCTTTGTTAATAGTAGCATCTATTGCTGTTCCAAGCATAATAGACTTATGCACAACCTCTTTGTTAAGAACTGGCAGTGCACCAGGAAGTGCTAAACATGTAGGACATGTGTTGGAGTTTTGTTTATGGTTAAAACTCGTAGGACACGAGCAAAAAAGTTTTGTTTTTGTGTTGAGTTGAACGTGGACTTCAAGCCCGATAACTACTTCAAACATACTGTTCCTTAGCTAAAATAAATTAAGTGTTTCTATTTTAACTAAAAAATACTTTATTTGCCTTGAGAGAGGAGCTCTTCGAGTAGCTTTGTCTGCTTCTTTGCCTCACGCAAGCGCTCTTTGTGAACAAGCAGTGCATCTAACAAGAGCATAAAAACAAGTGATGTTATGATAAAAAGCAGTGTCATAAAGAGAGAAAAGGTAAGTCCAAAAGAGAGAGTTATACGAAAAGTAAGAAGAGCACCAAAGAGCGTTATCGCCCACGATGCTCCAAGCAAAAAGCTCGTTATGCGTTCAAAGAGATCTTTTTGCATAAAAGGGAGTGTTAACGCTTAGTGCTCATCAACGATGATAGCACCAGCAAGGTAAACATATGTAAGCATCATGAAGATGAATGCTTGTAAGAATGCACCAAATGTTAAAAGTCCAAAAGGAATAAGTGGCATTACCCATGGAACAAGGAATAAGATTACCGCTAAGAACATATCGTCACCCTTGATGTTACCGAAAAGACGGAAAGAGAGAGATACGATACGAGAGAAGTGAGAAACAATCTCAACAGGGAACATTAACCATGCTAACCACCAAACTGGACCAGTGAAGTGTTTGAAGTACTTAACAACACCGTGTGTTTTGATACCAACATAGTTGTAGTAAACAAAAACAATAAGTGCAAGTGTAAGTGTCATGTTAAGGTTTGCAGATGGTGCTTCAAAACCTGGAATAATACCGATTAAGTTAGCAATACCAACAAAAAGACCAATAGTCGCAACTAATGGAAGGTATTTACGAGCATGAAGTTTACCCATAACATCTGTACCCATTTGAAGTACACCAGCTACATATGCTTCCATAACATTTTGAGTACCTTTTGGTACAAGTTGTAGGTTTGTCATAGCCATTTTAGCCAGTACAATAGCGATTAATGCAGAAAGAACCATATGCGAAAGAAAAATAAAGTTATGATCTTCCGAAATCAGTCCGAAAAAAGTAAAAATTTCACCCATAGGAGTGCTCCCTTGTCTTTAAAAATTACGGAATTATACTCACTGTTGCATTAAAATATTATAAGTCCTGCTATAATACGGCAAATTTTATACAAATAGGGAGGTATTTTAATGATATCACTTACAAAATCATTTACAATTATTGCTCTTAGTGCTACTTTGGCTCTTGCAGCACAAGCACCAAAACAAAACAGTGAACTTAAAGAGATTGCTCAAACAGGAAAAGAGAGTTCAAAACTCCTGCTACAAACACTTGGGAAAAATATGAAAGCTCATATGAAAAAAGGTGGGCCAATGGATGCGCTCTCATTTTGTTCAACGGAAGCCTACCCTTTAACAGAGAAGGTAAACAAAGAGTTGCCAGAGGGTGTTACAGTAAAGCGTATCAGCCTTAAGTACCGTTCACCTGCAAACCAACCACAAGCAGATGAGGCAAAAGTTTTAGAAGCTATGCAAACACTAAAAGATGCAAATGTGGTTCTTCCAAAACATTTTGTTGAAAAAGTAGATGAAAATGTATATAAATTTTACAAACCTTTAGTGATTAAAAAAGGTGTATGTCTGAAGTGTCATGGAGATATTCAAAACAAAGATCTAAAACGCGCAATCAGTGAGCGTTACCCTGATGATAAGGCTACAGGCTATAAAATGGGTGATCTTCGTGGTGCTGTTGTTGTAACTATCAACAAAACTGCTAAAAAATAGAAGCAAAAAGAGCATTTGGCTCTTTTGCTACTTCGCAAACTCTACTGCTCGACTCTCACGAATAACATTTACTTTAATCTCACCAGGGTATTGAACCCGCTCTTCTATCTCAGATGCTATCTCTTTTGCCAAGAGTACTGACTCATCATCATTGACAAGTGTTGCATTGACAATAACACGCACCTCACGACCTGCATTAATCGCATAAGCCTGTTTTACACCCTGATGTGCAGATGCTATGTCTTCTATCTCTGTTACGCGTTTTAAGAAGCTCTCAAGTACCTCTCGTCTAGCTCCTGGACGCGCTGCTGAGAGTGCATCAGCAGCACATACTGCTCCACACTCTACACTCTCAATCTCCTGCTGACCGTGGTGTGCATAGATTGCATTGATAACTACAGGGTCTTCATTGTAACGACGACATATCTCTGCACCAAGGTCTACATGGTTGCCATCTACATCATGCGTGAGTGCTTTTCCTATGTCATGTAGCAGTCCTGCTCTTTTTGCAAGGGCTACATCTCCACCCATCTCAGCTGCCATAAGCCCTGCAAGGTGTGCAACTTCAAGAGTGTGCGCTAGAGCATTTTGTCCATACGAAGCACGGTAGCGCAGACGACCTATAAGTTTCATAAGCTCTGGATGCATCACGCCAATCTCAAGCTCAGCGACAATCTGTTCACCCTCTTCAAGAATTTTTGACTCAAACTCTTCAGAAACTTTTTTGTAGATCTCTTCAATACGAGCCGGCTGAATACGCCCATCTTCTATGAGTAGCTGTAATGTTTTTGTAGCGATTGCGCGTCTGTAGAGATTAAAACTACTCACAACAATGGCATTTGGCGTATCATCGATGATAATATCAACACCCATAAGTGTCTCAAGCGCTTTAATATTACGCCCCTCTTTACCAATAATACGACCTTTTAGCTCATCATTGTCAAGATGCACAAGGTTAGTAAGTCGCTCTGCTGCAAACTCTCCTGCATAACGGCTTGTAGCCTGTGCTAAGATGTAGTTTGCACGCTTTTCAGCTTCTGCTTTTGCTTCATTCTCATAACGACGCACAATATGCGCGATATCACCACGAGCTCTCTCTTCTATATTTTTTAAAAGAAGTTGTTTTGCTTCGTTTTGTGTCATACCTGCTGAGTGTTCTAAAACATGCAGAGCCTCTTCTATCTTCTCTTCATATCGTTTTTTCAGTGATGCAAGTGATTTTTCATTTCTCTCAAGATTGAGCTTTTGCGCTTCAAGAGTCTTTCTCTCAAGCTGCAGTTTACGCTCCTCCTCTTGGCTGTAACGCTCAAACTGCTGCTCTTTGCGAATGAGCTCATCTTCACGCTGATGCAAGTCAGCTTTTGCACGAGCTTTTGCTGTATCAAACGCTTTTTTTGCCTCAAGCTCTATCTCTTTTGACTTTAGTCGTGCACGCTCAAGAAGTGTCTCTGACTCATTCTCTATCGCTTTTGCTTTTGCGCGTGCTTGTTCAAGATATATCTCAAAGTTGGCAGCCGTTATCTTTTTAGAGATGAAAAATCCTACAACACCACTGACAGTGGCAATGCCACCACCAAGTAGTATCTCATCTAACATAGGGATTTCCTTTTTATTTTTCTCTTTTTAACCTGCGTGAAATATTCTTGCTTGAACTTATATAGTAGTCTGCTCTAATATCATAGGCATCACAAAGCCTCTTTTTTGTTATACACGGTTCAAGCTGTACAAAAACAGTAAAAGGTTTTTGCTTGAGGGTAGGGAAAAAACGATCATACATTCCCTTACCAAACCCCACTCTTTGTAAATTTTTATCAATTCCAACGACAGGAACTATTGCTATATCAATTTTATTTATAATTCTTAATGAATTTCCCGCTTCCATAATACCAAATTTTTTTCTCTTAAGCGGTAACCTAAATGGTACCATTTTAAAACTTTTTCCTTCCATAAACGGAAGAAAAATCTGATGTTTTTTTCGAAAAAAAGTGAGACTCTTGCGTATATCTGCTTCATTTTGTAACGGGTAGTAAAAGAGTATCTTAAGACCTCTTCTCTTTTTAGTAAGCTCTTTGAGAAGCTCTTGTAAACGCCTGTTGACCTCATAGTTTTTATAAATTCTGTTTTTTTGTCCATTTTTTCTATTTTTTTTAAGACATATCTCTCGAAAAGTTTCTTTGGTAAGCTTCATATTAAATCTTTATTGGCTATAATTTCAAACATTTTACACAAAAATTAAAAATAAAGGTACCCTTTTTATGTTTAAAACAACACTTTTTTCACTTCTACTTCTTGGGACAGTTTTTGTCGGATGCTCTTCAGATGAAAATACAAAAGAGAGCGAAACTGCAAAGGCAAATGCACTCTTGGCAAAAAATGAGATAGTACTTACAGACACACAACAAAATCAATACATCCTTAAAAAAACAGCTACGGCCTATGAGCTCAAAGGTGATCCTCAAAAACTACTTATTTTAGATATCTTTGCAACATGGTGTCCACCTTGTCGTGCAGAAGCACCACACCTCTCTTCACTTCAAAAGAAGTATAAAGATGAGATCTTAGTTCTTGGTGTCACAATTGAAAACGGCATAGAGAATGCAAAACTTGAGAGTTTCAAAAAAGAGTATAAAGTAAACTACCCTCTTGTTAACTCTACAGAGAATGAGAGACTCATCGAAGATGTAGCACAAAAACTCAAACTCGGTCGTAACTTTGGTATTCCACTTCTTGTTCTGCTTAAAGATGGAAAGATTATTCACTACTTTCAAGGAGCTACCGAAGAGGAGTTCATAGAGAGTGAAATAAAAAAAGCTTTAGGAAAGTAGTCTATGTTTGGTTTTATAAAAAAATCTCTTAACAAAACTGTTGAGGCGATCAAAACAGTTGCTCCAACAAAAAAGATCACCTTTACAAAAGATGAACTTGAAGATATCCTACTTGAAGCAGATGTAGAGTATGAGCTCGTTGAGATCATTCTACGTGAGATATATCAAGAGGAAGTAACCCGTGAGATTCTTCGCTCAAAACTCTTGGCAACCCTTCGCTACGCTGAGTATAAAGAGCCAGAGTTCATACCTCCTTTTGTTGAGCTCATTGTTGGTGTAAATGGTGCAGGAAAGACAACAACCATTGCAAAACTTGCAAAACGCTACAAAGATGAAGGCAAAAGTGTTTTACTTGGTGCAGGTGATACTTTCCGTGCGGCTGCCATTGAGCAGCTTACACTCTGGGCACAAAAACTAGATATTCCCATTGTCTCATCAAAACAGGGACATGACAGCTCAGCCGTTGCTTACGATGCCATAGATTCGGCTCGTGCTAAAAATATCGACCATGTCATCATCGATACAGCAGGAAGACTCCATACTCAGACAAACCTTGCAAATGAGCTTAAAAAGATAAAGCGTATCTGTAACAAAGCACATCCTGGCTCACCACACAGAACGCTGCTTATCATCGATGGCACACAGGGTAACTCTGCCATCATACAAGCACAAGCTTTCAATGAGATGATAGGAATAGACGGCATCATCATCACAAAACTTGACGGTACTGCAAAAGGTGGAAGTATCTTCTCTATTGCTTATGCGCTAGAACTGCCTATTTTATATGTAGGAACAGGTGAAAAACCAGAAAACCTGACACCATTTGACAAGTTTGAGTTTGTTGACGGGCTTTTAGATGCTCTTTTTGTTGAAGAAGCAAAAGAGGAGAGTCAAGACTCTTCAAAAGAAGAGATAGTAGAGCAAGAAAGTGTTCAAGAGGAGCAAGAACCTCAAGAGGAGATTCAAGAAGTTCAAGAAGAAGAACAGACAAAATCAGTAGATGAGACAACAGACAAAGAAGAGACTGCTACTGAAGAAAAAGAAGAAGAGAAAATAGATGAAGCAGCTTCTCAAAAAGAGGAGGCTCTTGAGAAGTTCTTGATTGATGAGCGTCTTATTTTACTCAAAATGCTCTCTGATGATGTCGCTTTTGTAAACTACTCTAACACTCCTGTTGATACTGAGATTATCTACAAAGATGGAAAGTGGCAGTATAAAAAATAGTTACTAACACACTTCTTTATAAAAAGTATGACATTTTGTCATACTTTCAAAACTTCTCTTAAAAATTATCTATACTTCATAAAATACATTATAAAGACAATATCATGGCAAAGAAAAAAATACTATTTGAGTGTCAACACTGTGGGCTCACTACTCCAAAATGGATGGGCAAATGTACTAACTGTGGTGCATGGGATAGCTTTATTGAGCTGAATGAGCACCAACAAGAGGTCGTAAAACAGACCAAGTCAACGTCAGCATCTTCTGCAAAAGCAATAAGCATTAATGAAGTTGTTGAAGAGGAAGTCTTTCGCTTCTCTAGTCTTGATGCTGAGCTTGATAATGTTTTAGGTGGCGGTATCGTACCAGGAAGCCTTACCCTCATTGGGGGAAGTCCAGGAGTTGGAAAATCTACCTTACTTTTAAAGGTAGGTTCAAACATCGCCTCAACAGGTAAAGATGTACTCTATGTAACAGGAGAGGAGTCCACTTCTCAAATAAAGCTGCGAGCAAATCGCCTCAAATCAAACCATGACTCACTCTACCTTTTAAGTGAGATACGCCTTGAGCAGATCTTGGTTGAACTTGAACACAGAAAGTATGACTTCTTAATCATAGACTCCATTCAAACCATCTACTCAGAAAACATCACCTCTGCCCCAGGATCTGTTACACAGGTT
>Ga0256843_1003200_pt1 | contig 11498 bp, 13 predicted proteins | sample AlvinellametaG_FD_191572 | JGI IMG/M metagenome (GOLD analysis project Ga0256843, IMG submission 191572) | Pompeii worm associated microbial communities from hydrothermal vent at the East Pacific Rise, Pacific Ocean - Alvinella | ecosystem: Host-associated > Annelida > Integument > Unclassified ... | reverse complement strand
TCAAAGATAAGCAAGATGTCGTTTGGTTCAACGTATGGACTGTCAAACATATCTTCAGGTGTCTTTACTGAAAGATTCGTAGTTTCTTTTGTTTTCTCTACCTGGAACCTGTAACCTACACCGGTATCTGAATCTTCTTTGTCAAATGCTTCGCAATAGATAACAATAGAAAACCACGATTCAAGACCAACTGATTTTGTGCTTCCTTTAACAAACGCTTTGATCGGTGTTTTAAAGTTCTCTGTTTCTCCGTCCATCGTATGTGAAATGAAGATCCATGATTTCTTACTGACATTATTCGCAAAATGTAGTAAGTCTTGAATCGCTGCCTGATACACTTTACCCCATGCCCCTCTGCTGTCTGCAGATTCGATGACATGTTTCTGCTCAAGAATTCTGAGCCAATGGCTCAATGTATCAAGCACAATATACTCAATACTCTCATCTTCTTCAAGCCTACGGATACCCTGAAGGACTTCAAGCGGATCTGCTGGTACAATGTACTTACCTATCTTGTTTTTGCCTTTAAACGGCAACATGGCTTTACCATCGGTATCAATATATGCCACCTTGTCTCCATGTTCCTGGATCAGTCTCTTTAGGCTATACGTTTTACCACTCCCAGAGCTTCCTAATAATAATAAGCTTTTCTTATTTCTTTCCATTAAAATCCTCCTTTAGATTCTTCAAATACACTGAGTGCATCTTCGATTTCATCTTCTTTCATATACTTAGATAACTTTGTCACAAGCATAGATAGAGATGTTTCCATATCAGTAATACTCATGAGGACCACAGATGCTTTGATCTTTACATAACCATCATCTGTTGGTTCCATATCTAATAATGACATTTCTGAAAGTTCTTTTTCCATCTTATGACACAAGTCTTCCTGAATATTGTCATTGATCATTTGTTCAATTTCTTGTTCTGTTTTATTTGAAAACTGTTCCTGCTTAAACTCAAGTTCACTTTCAATAACTACCATTCAAATTCCTCCTGTTTGATTTTCAGAACCAACGCATCTCTTGGATGCTTATGTGCTAACATTAATTCTGGATCACTATGTAGGTCATGTTTGCACATAATGCTTGCATGACCATTTGTTTTTGGCTCTACTTGAACCAAGCCCATCTTGCCATTGTTATATACTTCACTCACTATGAGTGTAGCACCTGGAAGATAACTACATTCATACTTTTCATTTAGTCTCATCGTATATTCCTTAGAATTGTTCTTACTTCATTTTCAGGTAAAGGATCAGAAATCATGGCGTTAGTCTGGTTTACGATATTCATATCTCCTCCTATCTCATGGATGAATTTAGCGAGTCTGTAGATCATTTGGTTCCTATTCCCATGAATTGCATTCATAAGTACAAACTTCTGCATTCCATGTATTCTTCTCTCAACTTCATCCATATCTTCTACGTTGTTAAGTTTCTCGATATTTGGCATGACGCTTTTTGATACTTCTGTCTCAGGGAGACAACAACGGACATCAATGAGCTCACCATCTTGTTTGATGATGACTTCCGCTTCCTTATTCGTGAACCACATACGTGATACATTTCCTGTCTGTGTATCAAATGCTTCAAGTCCTAATGCTTCTGCCATATTAATATAAAGTTGTTTATGCTCTTCAGGCGTGACATAGAACATGGTTTTTGTAGGCATAATGATTCTGAATCTGTCACATGTAAGTCCATTCTTTTCTTTTCTATGATTACGTGTGGTGTATATGATATATTGGTATTGCGATATTCTATCTTTTGCTTCCTCAAGCGTTAATGAATCATCGATATCAAATGCGATCATATTTTCACCTGGAATAAAGTTATCTGCTTTCCTATAGCCATATTCATCATCTGTTTTCATTGGCTCAAAATGTGCCAACAGGAATGATTTATGATAATCTTCTGCTGTAACAAGTGTTTCTATGGATTGTTTAGAGCCAAAGAATGGAATGATAAGTGACTTGTATTTGACTTCTTTTTTTGAATCTTTTGCAAAGTTTGATGAAACAGATACGATCATCTTATTCAGTTTTGTCTCTTCTAATTCAGACAACACATAGTGATGTTTCCCTTTCTTTTTGAGTTGCTTATTCTTTCTATAGGCATAATCTTCAAGGTATTCAAGTTGTGTTTCTTTCTCACTCTTGGTTCTGAAGTTAATACCACCCATTTCGATGATCTCTGTCATTGTAAGACCATTCTTTTCAGATATAAGTAATTCATACATTTTAAGATATTCTTGTCTTGGTTGTATGATGTTCTTCATTGCAATATCACTCTTTTCAGACCATTCAATCGCCATATTAATATCACTTAACTCAATCTGTTGGTTCATATTTGTGAGTGAAATAATGGCTGCCAATCTCTCAATTTTATCTACATTTGATGTGCGTATGAAATTCCATTCTGTCTGTTTCTCATTATACGCTTCTATGAGTTTTTCATTATATTCATCTATTCTTTCCAATGCTTCTTTTGAGAATACCATTATAGCGTCACGCTTTGATGCCATAAACAGCTTTAATTCTTCTCCGAATGCTAAGGCTTGCTCTTCATCAAAACTATCGTTAAATCGCTTTATTTTGTCATGTTCTTTCCATACAAAGAATGTTCTCCTTGCCAAACCTGATTCAATGGCTGAAGCGAGAATATGATGTTTCTTCTGGTCCTTGATAAAAGGAGCTGGAGAACCAAACAACATGACATTGGTAGGTACATCTGATACAGGTTTGTATTTCTCATTTACATTGGTCGATCCATCTGCTTTTGCATCTTGCCATAATGTAGTTAGTGTAGGGAGTGTATTTGAGTTGATTAATTCATCTCCAAACTCTGTAGATATAACATTGAGAGAACCAACAGAGCAACGGTTGAAGAAGTTTGCTACACGCATCATTCCTTCTTTAGTCCCCTGTAATGCTGTTTTGTATTGTGTAGGTACGATGTAGTCTACTTCATCATTGACCTTATCTCCATTTGGAAGTAAGCCATTAAGTGATTCAAAGTTGGCTCTGTATGCACTTTCGATGTAGTGCTTCCCATTCTCATCTTTGTCATTGATACCAACCAGTGATTCTGCAACAGAAAGCGTAAGGTCTTTTCCAGAGCCAGACATTGCCATAGTTATCCCAAAGTAGTTGGCATAACGTAGTTTGTCATTCTTCATGAGTTTGATACGATTATGTGTTGCCATTGCTCCCAGGATGAAAAACAGGTTGTTTGTCGTAATGTCCCCATCCATGGAAATTTGGTTGATTTTGCTGCTTTTCTTCCTCACATATTCTATGAGCATCTCTATCGGTTGACTCATTTCTTTCTCCTTCTTTTAATTTCACGTATATATCTTTCTTGAATTCAACAGAATAGCTATATGCTTCTTTTCCATCACCTGTAAATTTATGTGGTTTTATTTGTTTTACATATTTGCAATCGATAAGAACCAACAACGATGACCATACTGTTTTTATTGATAATCCAGTATTTTTTGCTATTTTTGATAATGGAAGTTTAGGCGTTTTTGAATTCATATATCCAAATGATTCTTGAACCAAGTAAATGAGGATTATCTTCTGAGATGAAGATATCTTTTCTTTTAATATGAATTGAGTGAACTTTCCTAAGTTTGTCCATCCCGTTGTATTTTCTGACATTATAATTTTGAGATTTTGATTTGAAAGTTCTATGGGAGAAAGTAAGCTCTCAGGATACCTTCACACTGTATGAACTTAGAGGCTCTCATCTAAGTGATGAGAACCAAAAAAGTAGCCTGAGAGCCTCTAAATTCATATAACAAATCATTTTTAAATAACTAAGTGAATTATATCACTTGTTATCTTAATCTGATATTAGAACCAAACCAAACACACTGATTCTCGAACCGTAGCCTTAGCGTAGGTTCGATTGGTTCTTCTTATGGACCCTTAATAGGGTCCTTAAGCCGGGTTAATATATAAAATGGTAATTTTTACCATACATAATGGTAATTTTTACCATACCAAAATGGTAATTTTTACTATGTAAAATGGTAATTTTTACCATTTTAGCTCTCACCGTCATTTGCTAACAATTGCTACTATTATCTTCCTCTTATCAGAACCACCAACCATATACATAGTGGTGGTTCCAATGAAAGGAGTATATGCTCTACAAAACATCCAACCATAGATATTATGAGAAAACATCAAGTGGGACTTACATGTATAGTGATGTTCACTTTTCACCATGGCACATGGCTACTAAGATATTATGCCCATGCCTATACAACGCCCAATATTACTTCTTTTTTATCTTTTCCCAACAATCCATATAGCCATCGAGATAGGCTACCTTTTCATTAAAGTTCCAATGTGGAAACTTTTTATCAATGATTCTCCATATCTTGGTTCTCTTCTTTTTATACTTCTTTGAATCTTTCATTTCAATTTCTCCAATTCAACTTCTTCTTCTGGATCAATAAGTACATCTCCAAATACACCTATCTGTGTTCCAGCTACAAAGTTCATTTCATCTTTTGCGATACATTTGTACCACTCATGTGTTTTTAGTACCATGAACCATTCACCAAGTGGCACATCCTTTGCTTTGACTATTTTTACTTTTGGCTTACTCATTGTTTATCCTTTTTATTATTCCATTCATTCCATTCCTCTTCACAGAATCTTTCATTTAAAAAGATCTCATCTGTATAATAATCATCAGGGTTTTCGTATTCGTTTCTTGCTTTCTCTGCAAGTTCATATGTTGAAAATATATCGATATATTTATCTCTTATTTTACGTGTCTTATCTGTTCTTTTATGAATAACGATATATATCTTTTTTGCAATAAATGTATCCCACTCATGTTTCATTGCACTTTTCTTGTCTTTGAATTCCTGACCATCTTCTGTAATATAATATGATGATGGAATTAGTTTTTCAACCTTTTTCACTGTTTATCCTTTATGCTAACTTTAAACCCGTGACTTTCTACAGTATGTATTGCATGATGCAGTTTTCTTGTTACCCATATACAATTATTTTCAGAATAACCATTTGAATTGTCGATTCGATGTATCTCTTTTCTGTTTGTATATCCATTTTTAATTGACCAGTTATAAAATGGCTCAAAGTCTTCCCACTCTTTTTGATATGATAAACATAATTTTTTATATGACTCCTGTTTTGGTTTCTTACATCGTGCTTTCATTCCTTGCCATATTCTATATAATCTTGGTTCTGATCTTTTATATTTATTTGATGTGCTTGAACTTAATAGTTTCCCCTTACATTTTTGACATCTTTGTATTGCTTTCAAATTTCCAAGTAAATATCTTCCTTCTTCTTTACATTCTGGACACTTTGCTAGCACAATTCTTGCTTGATACTTATCTGTTTCTATCTCTTTTGTTATTTCCCACTCTTTTATTTTATCTGGAATTGGTTTTCTCTTTTTTATACCTTTCCATTCTTTTGTCATGCACCCACAACTTACTCTTCCTGTTCTTTTTATTAGTGATGAAAAAAAACCAACAGGTTTTGTATACTCATTTTGACAATATGGGCATTTCATTGTTACATAGTTTTTTCCATCGATTCTTTCATTTTTAATAACAATGTTGTTTGCATGCACAGTTCCTTCTTTATATTTCATTTTTTTTTGCTACTAAAAAGGTATTTCTGGATGATCCTCATATTTACTATAAATATTCTCATATGCTTCATCATCTGTTATATTATAGTCTAAGTTATATTCAATCTCATTTTTATATGGAGGATTTTTCATCAAAAACTCAACGAAGAAACGCATAGAAACTGGTTTCTTTCCTTTAGCAACAATATTCTTCATACGTGTCTTCATGGTTCTGAGAATACGTGATTTATATTGTGGGAATTTATCAATGAATGGATACCATATCTCTGTTGCCCATTTAACTTTAGACTCTTGATATGGAATACCATATTTCCGTTGGTTCATCTCAAATCCAATATGGATGATCCATTTAGGGTCATCTGTGGTTTCAAAAATGTTGAGAAGATCAGAGATAGAAAGCTCATGAATAGATTTATGTTTCTTGCGTTCAAGTTCTTTTACAGCTTCAAGAACCAACGCTCTTGTCACTTCTGTTGGTTCGTTATTAACAATGATTCCTATAGTAGAAGCGGATAATCTCGCTTCTTCTTTTGCTAATGCTTCTTTGTTTCCATATTCAGGAGGATTATATGGTTCATCTGCAAATCCAAATGTTGCAACATTATTTGCAAGGTCAAGAAGCTCTACATATTCTTTTCCAGGAAATGTACGAATAAGACGGCCTACTTGTTGATAATACAGAGAGCGTACTGCAGTTTTACGCATCATTACACCTAATTGAATATCTTTTACAGAAAACCCGATTGAAATCCTGTTAATTGCAACAATACATTGACAATCAATCGTCACTGATCCATCAACAAGGTTGTTATCTATCGTTGTTGGTTCATTGCTCTTAAATGAGCCTATAATCGATTCTGACAGTCTTTTATCCTGCTTGCTATGGTATGGGTAGGCTTTAACATTTTTCTCTATTAATTTGGACGCTACAAGCTCTGCATGTTCAATGGAGTTTGCAAATATGATTGTCTTTTTATTTGCAATATCCATTCTAACCATTGCTTTAATCGCTTCATCCATATATTCATCTTCAAGAACCACACTGTCGATGTCTGCTTCAGAATAATCTCCTGCAGCTTTATTGAATTTGGTATAGTCTATCTGTTCAGCAAATTTTGGGACAAAATATTTCACAGGAGTAAGATAACCTTCTTCTGTCAATTCTTTAACACCTTTGGTTCTAACAATATCGTTAAGTCCTTTGAGTTTATAGCCTTTTGAGTCGTAAGGTGTTGCAGATAATCCTACAAGGATAGGAGAACCAAGTGAACTGTATATTTCATCCATACGTTTTTGTCCAAACCATTCGACATGCACTTCATCTTTGATCATATATTCCACTTTAAGATCAAGCTTATCTCTTCTTGCATGATAAGTTTGTTTCATGACAACCTGTACACGCTTATTAATATCGAATTTATCTTCCATACCTGCTTTAAGAATAGAATGTTCCACATTCAATTCATCAAGATGTTCAGATATTTGTTCAATAAGCGGTGTAAATGTCACAACAATCGCTACTTTTCCAGGAAGCACTCTTGCCAATTCTGCAATAGCAAGTGATTTACCCCATGATGTAGGTGCTTCAATGCCTACTTTTTCAGAGCCAAGTGCGATCAATGCTGTTGTTTCATCTACAGCTTGTTGCTGATGTTTATATAGCTTCATTTCTTTCTCCTTTCATATAATTCCTGTTCAGTTGGTGGTTCTGGTTGACTGGATGGATGACTTAACCACTTTTGAACTACCATCTTGAATACTTCATTTTCATTATGCTCTTTAACAGAAATCGTATCAAGAACCCACCCATCTTTGTCTTTGATGACTATCTTATGATCGAAGAGTTTTTCTCTATTTAATTCAATGCTTTTTATTCTTGCTATCTGCATTGTTTAAGACATCCAGTATTTTGTTTGTAATGAAAGATGATAGAGCAATAGCAATAGCGTATTTAATATATGAATTCATTTTTTCTCCTTTACCAGTTTGCTAAGTCTGATGCTATCATAATGTCTGACTTGTTGTAGTGAGGACAGTGGTTCTTGTGTGCACAGTATATTTCACATTTTGTGTGTACAAGTTTTCCGTTGGCTTTTCTCGGCCAAGTATCTTGGCATTTAGGAGGTACTGTACCTGACTCGATATACTCTTGAAGTTCATTTGTAATTGCAATTACTTCTTCCTCAAATATATCCATATCATTTACTTCTACTTCTTTCTGTACCAGTATTGGTTCTTTGTTAATTGCTTTACTGTCTTTAAGAAAGAAGTCAACAAATGGTGTAATCTTTTCTGCATCTGGATTACCTTTCTCGAGTAGATAACAAAGCACATGCATTTGCTTTTTGTAAGTATGGTTTGGTTCTTTGTCAAACATCTTTACTGTATAATTCTTTGTTAACTTGTAGTCATGGATTTCAAAGTGTTGTGGTTCTGCTTCTACGATCAAATCTGCTGTTCCACTTAAAATCCATCCGTTTGGTAGTTCATGATACATCGAATGTTCAGTAAACATAGGAATATTGCTTCCTTCTGAAGTTATCTTTTCTTGCATATAACATTCCATCCCTTTATGGAATACAGTACCAAGTGTAGCATCATTTAGAGCCACATCTTCACCTTTACCGTAAATGATTGATAAGTAATTCTCAAGTGGTTCCTTGCCAAGCATAGATGCTGATATTACATATTTATCGTCTTCGTTTACATACCCTGATACATATTTTGTTGCATCAAGTATCTCTTGTTCTAGGTTGAATGGCATAGTTTATCCTTTATTCGTATAGTTCTTCAAAGAGCTCAATGATGATTCTATCAGGTAACGTTTTTGTTCCTGCATCATCAATCACTTCTTCTTCTTTTAGAAACTGTCTGATAAACTCAACGTTATCAGACTTGTTTGGTTGTTTTTCTTCTTCATTATACAAAAGTAAATCTTCATATTCATCTCTGATATCTTGATTTGACATTGCTTGAAAATCAACCCATGTGAATAATCCTGAATCAACAAGTTCTCTTTTCATTTCGTACAAAGGTTTTGTTCCTGATTTATTCTCTTTATTCTTTCCCTTGCTTCGATGTGTTGCATATCCACTAAAGAGCGTACCAAATCTTTCACTGTCATGTGTCATAGTATTGTTTGTTCTATTTAGCAGTCTTCCTCTGCCCACGGTAACATTTTCTTCAAGTATCATAGATGTATCGATATCAAACTCTGTTTGTTTCCATAGCTCCATTAATTCTTTCTTTGTCGATTCAAATGATTCTTTGTCGATGATTTGAGTGAATCCATCTTCAAGAATATAATCTTTTCGTTCTTTTGGTTTTGGTTTAGGTGGTGGTGTAGGTCTTGAGGTTCCAAAGATAACATCAATTGAGCCTGGACCTTTTGGTTCCTCTTCTTTAGGTTCTTCTTCTTCAAATCCTCTGATAATCGTTAGACATCTACCTTTTTCATATACTCTTTCTCCACCTTCTTCTCCGTTAAAGATACGGTATTCCGTATGGATGATTTCTGCATGATCTTGTTTGTGTTGGATAATAGACGCAAAGTTTGGTACATCACTTCCTACACTTAATGGGAAATTAACACCTGGATGTGAGATGTCAGCTCTTAGGTCTGTGCCTGAAAATCTATTTACCCCGGTAGGATGTGCATGAATAGAGTTCATTCCGTACAGAGTCCAATCTGTAATGCCAAGCTCTACCATATGTTTAAATAGTGGTGTTTCCATAAACTTTTCCGCTTTAACCTTTGCGATCTCCATTGCTTGTTCATTAGCTTCACTTACATCTACAAGGCTGAATTCTACTGATGCACCGCCTACTTCCTGATGATAGTTATACATTGCCATTGGAATAGCAATATCAAGTCTTTGACCATCATCTGCATCAAGTCTTCCTACAAGATTGATATAGTGGTGTTGATATTCTTTACTGTATGGTCCATCCATGCCTGATTTACTCTGAAACTCCTCGATTACTCTTGTGTCATGAAATAACACACCAAAATGATTAAGATTTACTTTGTCTATAATTCTTTCCTTATTATTCATCTTCTGTTTCCTCTTTTGATTCTTCTATCTTTGTAATGGTTGGTTCTACACGAACACCGTTAAGAATGGCTTTTCCTTTCTCTGTATCAATATGATGCCAAGTTCCACGAGTTCCATCAGATACCATTGGTTGTGTATAGTTTGATACAACCGTAACGTCTCCATATGCATAGGTTTTGCTGCTATTATACACGCCCTTATATCGATATCCAAACTCTTTGCTAAATCCTTCTTCTGCTGGATTGATGATTTTCTTTTTTACGGATTGTTTTTGCTGTTTTGGTTGTTTCATTTGCTTTTCAAGTACCTCTTTCATATACTTAATATACTCTTGCTTTGTAGCATCAGGGTGCTTTTCAAGGTATTCAGCCATTGTCATTGGTTTTTCATTCTTTTTATTTGCATATGTTTTACCGGTAAGAAGTTCAATAGAACCCTCAACGCAGGCATTTGCATAAGAAAATGCTCCTGGCATAATGCAGTTTGAATTAAGTGGGGAAGTCGTATTACAGTGGTTCAGTGATGATGTTCCCTGTTTTGTTTTGCTGTTTCCACTATGTGTACATATACGTGAACCACCCTCTTGTCCGTTTGACATAGATTGTCTATGTGGATGGCCAATGTTGGCACCATACATAGGGCAAAGATTCCATGCCAAACCTCTTCGTGAATAGATTACACCATAATAAGGATAAGCAATACCCGAAATATTGATCACTTGACCCGGGATAATGTAATTTCTTGATGTATTTCCCTCAATGACACTTCCATCTTTCTTGAGTGTACGGACCTCCTCATAGTTTAAGACAAATTCATTGTTAACAATATCTACTTTGAAATCTCTGTTCTCAATGACATATTCCGACGGATTGTTAATAGCTGCAATAATCTTTGCAATTTCTGTCTTATAGGTATCTTCTTTATCATTATAAAATCTTTTTGGATCACTTGAGTAATCAATAAGTCGTGAATAGAATTTGTCTGTTTTTGTAAAGATCGTAATTGTCCATTTCTTTTCATCCTTATTAATATTGATATCTTCTCTATCAAGAATTGATACGATAACAGGATGCAGGATATTGACAATGTTTTTATCTTTTCCAGGAAGTTCGTCCATTAGAAGGACACCATAAAGGTCATTGCCTATTTCTTCATAGATAGTATCTATAATGTTGATTGCATCATTGATAGACATATCATGTTTTCCCACTTTTGTAATATCAAGTCTTTTTAGTGCATTCCAAGCTTCAGTTCCTCCATTAATATTTGGATTATGGTATTGCTTCATTAATGAATGGATATTATCAGTAAAATTGATCTCCTCAACGGCAAATCCAAGTCCGTTTTCTGCCGTAAAAGAATCATGTGTTGGCTTGTCATTAATAAGATCATCTGTTAATTCTCTTACAAGTTCAATGCATGTATTCTCATAAATCTTCTGCATTGCATCAGGTGCAATTGATAGTAATCTACTTTTAATAAGCATTTTATACTCCTTCATTAGGCAATATGATTTCATGTTCAATATTGCCATGTACATATATTCTTTTTGATCCGGCCTTGAACCCATTTTTAAGTTGCTCTTTAAATAATTGATTGAAGTTTTCACGCAGAATAACATTTTCCGCTGTTGTTCCGAATGGTTCTGTTCTGTCTCTCAAATGTTCAAGGAATTTGATCGTCATGAGAAGATGGTTCAAAAAGAATTTTGAGAGATTGATCTTTCCATATGTCTCCATCATCAAATCATTATCTACAGATGGATTTTCAACAAGAGAGAATTCATCGTCACGATG
>Ga0256843_1003199_pt1 | contig 11507 bp, 13 predicted proteins | sample AlvinellametaG_FD_191572 | JGI IMG/M metagenome (GOLD analysis project Ga0256843, IMG submission 191572) | Pompeii worm associated microbial communities from hydrothermal vent at the East Pacific Rise, Pacific Ocean - Alvinella | ecosystem: Host-associated > Annelida > Integument > Unclassified ... | reverse complement strand
TGGAGCGGAGTGGATCGACTTTGTGGTCCTGGCCAACAAGTTCGAGAATTATATGGAATTCATGGAAGAGGGGATGATGGTACTCTCTGTCCGTGAGGAGGAGACGATCGAAGAGATCATCGAAGCGTTCAAGTTTAAAGAACTGGATGAGGTAGGATATTAAATCCTTATAATTAATATTTATTTAATACTTCCTGTGTATAATTCCGAGTTTTTTTATCTGATTTAGGAAGCGCGATCGTCGCGATGCGAATCAACTGTTCGCACCCTTCCGGTAATCTTTCGCTATGACATTTTGAACCAAAGGAATGAACACAATGGAAAATCAAGTACGACCTCCCTACAACCCGCTCTACTGGCTTGGCGCATTGGGGCCCGGTGGCCTGGCCGTCTCCTTCTTCGTCTACATCAACTTCATGGTCCCGCACAAAGGGGTACCGATGCTCACCTTCGATCAGGCCTACCCCGTGCTGATGAAAGGGGGCCCCATGGCGTGGCTGATCGGTGTGGTGTATGTGCTCTTTTTGATCGCGACGTTTTATCATATCAAGTACCTCATCTGGAATACCCGGGAATTCCTCAAATACAAAAACACCGAGGCTTACGAAGCCATGCGCACCAGCAACAACGAAGTACAGCTCTTTGCGATCCCGCTGACATTGGCGATGACGGTCAATGTTCTCTTTATCCTCGGTGCGCTGTTCGTCCCGCATTTGTGGGGCTATGTTGAGTATATGTTCCCCGGTGCGGTGATCGCGTTCGCCATTCTGGGATACTATGTGAGCAAGATCTTTTTGGAGTATTTTGGTCGTCTGCTGGCACACGGGGATTTTGACCTGGCCAACAACAATTCCCTGGCACAAATGCTCTCGATCTTTGCGTATGTGATGGTGGGGGTCGGTTTCTCCGCTTCGGCTGCGATGAGCAAGACCCTGTGGGTTGAGGTCACCGGCAACATCGGCGCGATCTTCTTCTCTTCGATCGCGATCCTGCTGATCCTGATCAAGCTGATCCTGGGCTTTAAGAGCATGTTCGAAAGCGGTATTGCACCCGAGGCGACTCCCACACTCTGGATCATGATCCCCATCCTGACCCTGCTTGGGATCACCTTCATCCGTCTTGATCTGGGCTTTGAGCACCACTTTGGCAGCGAAGTGAGCGCGACCAGCCTGTTCTATTTGAGTTCATTTATCCTCTCATGGCAGGTGCTGTTTGGTAAGCTGGGGTACACCATCATGCGCCGCAACAAGTACTTCCGTACGTATATTTTCTGGAAATACGGCAAAAAACAGTCCGTCCCCAGTCTCGCACTGATCTGTCCAGGGGTAGCATCGGTAGTGTTCTACCTTTTCTTCCTCCACTTTGGATTGGTACACACGCACATGGTAGACAAATTCTCCATCGTGTACTTCATCCTGCTGTTGCCGGCAGTTTACATCCAGTACAAGACCGTCTACTACTTCTTCAAAGTCAAAAACAACCTGGCACTCTGATGCCGGGGAGTGCCCCCCCATGTACAACCCCCAAAAACGTTCCGACAAAAAACCCATCACCACCCAGGACGGCTCGACGACCCTCTACTCAGCGGAGTTCGACGAGTGCTATCACTCCACCCGTGACGGGGCGCTGCACGAGTCGCTCACCAAGCATGTCATTCCGGCCCTGACCCTGCAGGCGAACAAAGAACACCTGACGATCCTCGATATCTGCTTCGGCCTTGGGTACAATACCCTTGCGACCCTTCACTACATTCGCCGCGAAGCGCTCCCGGTCAAGGTCCACATCCTCTCCCCCGAGTTCGACGAAGCGCTGGTCCGTTCGCTGGCGACATTCGACTATCCGGTGGAGTTCGAGGACCTGCGCCCGGTGATCGAAGCGATCAGCCGTGACGGTCACTATGAGGACGAGCAGTTCCGTATCGATATCTATCTCGGAGATGCACGAGATGTGCTGGGCAGATGGAAGATGGAAGATGGAGGATTGAAGATGGATGTAGTCTATCAGGATGCTTTTAGTCCTGCGAAAAATCCGCTGTTGTGGACCCGGGAGTGGTTCGCCGATATTCGGTCGATGTGTGCCGAAGATGCAGTGCTCACCACCTACTCGGTCGCGGCAGCCACTCGGATGGGACTCCACGAAAACGGTTTTGCACTTTATGAATATCAAGCCGAGGAAACCAGAAAATCTCTCATAGCTTCCCCATCCGCCATCGCATTGGATCGCTTGAATCTGACCCCGATCGACATGGCACTCAAGATGGCTCGCAACCCCGAAGCCCGAAGTCTGCGAGATGCCGATTTTGTGTAGGGTATGTTGGAAAAGTATGGTAGCCTCGTCCTGAACTTGATTCAGGATCCCCTCATCAACCCGGAACGACACAACATCCCAGAACGATCGATGGGATTCCGGATCGGGGTCCGGAATGACTGGGGGCTAAAGGGCACCTCTAATAATAGGTAATGCCCACAATGGACTTTGCGTGAGTGAGGTTGTGCTCAATAGCTTCAAGCCCTGGCCATAGCCAAGGTGAAGGAGATATTGAGTGCAAAATCGCTTACGCAAAGTCCACCCTTTGGGCATCTCCAGCTTCCGCCTATGCGTCGTTACTCTTTTTTGACTTAGCTACGGCTAGGTCTGCAAAAGAGTGCCTTGCCTAGACGAAAGCTGGAAGATGTTGTGGGTATCACCTATTATTAGAGGTGCCCTAAAATAACAGGGCGATCACCACCCCGCTAAAAACGATCTGCACGACAAAGATCAGCGCACCGATCCCCAGAGCCGCCTGCCCACTCTGAAGCAGAGTCTTGAAGGTGATCTTCAGGCCGATCGCGGCCATGGCCATGATCAGCAGGATATGGCTGGTCTGCGAGATGAGATGAATAGCCGTGGGGCTGAGCACACCCAGTGTCGGCAGCAGAGCGAAAAAGACAAACCCCACGATAAAGAGCGGGAACGTCGGCTTGCGGATATGTTCCAGATCGATCGATTCGGTGTGTTTGGGGGATCGGGAAGCCTGAAGAACGAGGATCAGTAGTAGGGGAAACAGCATCAGGATCCGGGTCATCTTCACCAGCGTGGCGGTCTGACCGGCCGTCTCCCCGATCGAGAAGCCGGCGGCGACCACCTGACCAACCGCCTGAAGGGTGTTGCCGGCGAGTATGCCGCTGTCGATCTGCGAAAAGTGCAACAGCGATACCGAGAGAAACGGCAGCAGAAAGATCCCGATAGTCCCGAGGAAATTGACGATCGCGATCGAGAGGGCCACCTGCTCTTTGGGGGCACCGATCACCTGTTCGGTTGCGACGATGGCGGAGCTGCCGCACACGCCGTTACCGATCCCAAGCAGCAGCGCAAACCGTCGATCAAACCCAAAGAGTCTGGCCAGCAGCAGTGCCGATCCGATCGTCACCACGAGCGCGGCGACCACCAGTGCGATGGCCGGAAGACCGAGCTTTTGAAGGACGTGGAAGTCGAGGTTGACCCCCATCAGCGCGATCGCCCAGGCGAGCAGGTGTTTTTCGCTCAGCGCGATCCCTTTGGTACCGTAGCGGGGCAGGGGGGTAGTGTTGCCCAGGAGGATCCCCAGCATAATCGCGAGTGCGACCGCCCCCAGCGGGACATAGCCCGCACCCCAGACCGCGATCCCGGCCAGTATTGCAGTGATCAGCAGACCGGGAAGATAGGTAAGGAGAGATTTCACGATGATCCTTATTAGATAATTATTAATTGGTAATGATAAAAGATAAAATGAAATTATATTCATGAAGTTTTATACGGAGCTGAAATCGCATCAACCGCATCAGCGGCCAGGTCAACGGTCTCAAGAAACGCTTCGAAGAGGAGATCGCTCATGCCGCAAGCGGCGAGGTCCCCTACCACAGCGACCCCTACGAGATCATACGCCAGATGACCGCCATACGCGGCGCACTCAACGGCATGATCCACTCCTACGTCGAACACTACGCCAAAGGACACCTGGTAAACCAGATCCGCGAAGCGCCCGACGAGAGCAGCGCAATGGCTCAGATGGACGCGCTGCTGGAGGTGATGAAGAGTTTTGGGAAGTAGGGAAAATGCTATGAGAGATGAATGTAATGATCTCCCTATCGGTATGATTAGGGGCTTTTCGTTGGATTTATATCGTTTATTTCACTAAAAGCATAAAAAAGCACCCCGATAAAGATAAAAGACAAAGCGACAATAATGGCAGTACTCATCTTACAAGTCCTTGATTTCATCTATTTTGGCCATACCGACATGGTAGCACAAAAAAGTTAACTTTCTTTCACACGGACAAAGGGGGTGTTCCGATGTGCACCGCCAGCCACACGGTCCCCTGCCGGGTGGCGATGACGGTGTGGGGGGTATGGGCCGGGATGAAGAGGGTATCGCCCCGTGACAGGTGGACCGGTTTGCCATCGACCTTCAGCGTCGCCTCCCCCTCCAGCAGCGCGACCCACTCGTCCTCTTCCTGGAGGTATTCGACCGGTTCGACCTGATCGGAGCTGACGATCCGAACGATCCGGACGTTTGCGTGCTCCAGCAGGGGGGTGAAGGTCTCACCGGTTGCGGGGGTGGATGTGTTGTAGAGGTTCATGGTATTTTCCCGTGTGTGAATATGGTAAAAATAATCATACCATCATCTCCCAAACATTGACAAGCAAAATGATTTTGTGCTATATTGGAGAAAAATAATTTTTTTTGAAAGGATAGTTTCAATGGAAAGGATCACGATCGATGTCAGCCACTCTATCCATTCACACATCATGTTTTTCCTGAGAAACCTCCCTGGCAATCTGATCACCATCATTCAGGATACCCGGGATGAGAGAACACCCCGGCCAGACAAACCCAAAAGCAATATCCGTTACCTGAAGCGGTTGCAGGGAAAGGGCAAAGAGCTTTACCGTGATATCGATTCGGATCGCTACCTGAAAGCATTGCGCAATGAGTGGTAAAACCGCTTTTCTCGATACCAACCTCTTCATCTATCTGATCGAAGAGAACCCCCGCTATCTCGGTCAGGTTCACAAGGTATTGGATCATCTGGATGCCCAGGGGTACGAGGTGATCACCTCCACCCTGACACTGGGGGAGATCTTGACCAGACCCTACATGGAAAATCGGTACGATCTCGTGGAGGAATACGAGCGATTCTTTTCCCGGATTTCCTTGATCGAGCTCAACAGTACGATTGCGTCACTCTTTGCCAAATACCGCGCAAAATATCGGGTCAAAACACCGGATGCGGTGCAGCTGGCATCGGCCGTATATGCCGGAGCCGACTGGTTTGTCAGCAACGATGAACAGCTGGGAGGCTTTGACGAAGAGGGGTGTCGGACGTTGCTTCTGAGTACGTTTTAGTACCCCAGACTCATCGCATCGATCTCCTGCCAGCTCAGCCCCGCTTTTTTCTGTTCCCTCCGGGAGAGGATATGCTCGATGTACCGGGCGAAAAAATCGGTCTCGATGTTGACACGGCTGCCGATACGGTAGGTGCGAAAGAGGGTGTTTGCGACGGTGTGGGGGATGATCGTCAGGCGAAAGGTATCGTCGTAGACCTCGTTGACCGTCAGGGAGACCCCGTCGACGGTGATGGAGCCTTTGGGGATGACATAGGCCATGCACGACTCGGGCAGCCGGATGAAAAAGTCGGTGCCGTTCTGGCGGGGGGTGATGCGGACGATCTCGCCGATGCAGTCGACATGCCCCTGGACGATATGCCCTTCGAAGCGATCCCCCATCTGCATCGCTGGCTCGATGTGCACCTCGCCTTTGAGTCGGCTCTCGTCGATCACCGCACGGGTCTCGTCGGCCAGCTCGACATCGAAGCCGTCGGGGTGGACTTTGACGACCGTAAGGCACACCCCGTTGACCGCGACCGAGTCGCCGACCTGCGGGCGGTACTCGGCCCGCAGGCTCAGGATATTGCCGGCATACCGTTTGACCGTGGCCATTTCGCGGATGAGCCCTGTAAACATACAAACCCTTTTTGGATATAATTGCGCTTATTATACAAAAATTGTGTTACGTGTTACGTGCTACGTGTTACGAAAGCAAGATTGATCTCTTCGTAGTACTGTGTAGTACGTAGCACGTAACACGCCCAAGGCGCAATGAACATGGAGCATTATGACGTGATCGTGATCGGCGGCGGCCATGCGGGGATCGAAGCTTCGCTGGCTTCGGCTCGGATGGGGGTGCGTACCCTGCTGCTGACCATGCTGGTGGAGCAGATCGGCGCTTCCAGCTGCAACCCGGCCATCGGCGGCCTGGCCAAAGGCCACCTGGTCAAGGAGATCGATGCCCTGGGCGGCGAGATGGGGCGGATCACCGATGCGACGGGCTTGCAGTTCCGGCTGCTCAACTCATCCAAAGGGCCCGCCGTGCGGGGCTCCCGGGCGCAGATCGACATGGACCGCTACCGGATCGTCGCCCGTGAGGTGATCCTGAACACCCCCAACCTCGACGTCAAACAGGAGATCGTCACCGGATTGGAGATGGAGGAGGGGCGAGTGACTGGTGTGGTGACCCAGCTGGGCAACGTCTACAAAGCGGGACGGGTGATCATCACCGCCGGGACGTTCCTCGGGGGAAAAGTCCACATCGGAGAGCAGCAGCACGCCGCGGGGCGGCAGGGGGAGTTCGCGTCGATCGAACTGGCCGACTACCTGCGGGGGCTGGGGCTGGAGATCGGCCGGCTCAAGACCGGAACCTGCGCCCGGATCGCCGGGGACAGCATCGACTTTTCGGTCATGGAGGAGCAGGGGGGTGACGATGAGCCGATCCCCTTTTCGTTCCGCACCGACCGGCAGAGCTTCGCGCCGGATCAGATGCCCTGTTTTGTCACCTACACCAACGAGGAGACCCACAACATCATCGAGGGCAACTTCCACCGCGCACCGCTCTTTAGCGGGCAGATCGAAGGGGTGGGACCCCGCTACTGCCCCAGCATCGAGGACAAGATCGACCGTTTTCGTGACCGTCCCCGCCATCAGATCTTCGTCGAGCCCCAGACCCGCGAAGCGACCGAGTACTATCTCAACGGCATGAGCACCTCGCTGCCCACCGACGTGCAGCTGGCGATGATCCGTTCGGTCAAGGGGCTGGAAAACGCCCGGATCGTCCGCTACGGCTACGCGATCGAGTACGACTACATCCAGCCCACCGAACTCATGCACACTCTTGAGACCAAGAAGATCCCCGGCCTCTACTGGGCAGGGCAGGTCAATGGCACCACCGGTTATGAGGAGGCCGCCGCTCAGGGGCTTATGGCCGGGATCAACGCTGCCCGCGCCGTGCGGGGGGAAGAGCCCTTTGTGCTGGGGCGCGATGAGGCCTACATCGGGGTCCTGATCGACGATCTGGTCACCAAAGGCACCCAGGAGCCTTACCGGATGTTCACTTCGCGTGCCGAGTATCGTCTGCTGCTGCGGGAGGACAACGCCGACGTGCGTCTGAGCCACTACGGAGCGCAGTTTGGTCTGCTCGCATCCGAAGTGGCTGAGCGCGTCGAAGCCAAAAAAGCGGCTATCGCCGAAGCGCTCACATGGCTGCGGGAGCACCATGCCACCCCGACCAAAGCGTTTCTGGCGCAGCTTGAGGCGATCGGACACGACAAGATCAACGACAAAACCGCCTGGATCGATGTGCTGGGACGGGGGGATTGGACGCAGGAGCAGTTGATCGCCGTCCTGCCCGAGTTCGCCCGCTACGACGCAGCGGTGCTCGAGCAGATCCTCATCGAGGCCAAATACCACCGTTACATCGAGAAACAGCAGGCGAGCATCGATCGGATGCACGAGATGATGCGGGTGAAGATCCCCGAAGGGTTCGACTACGCTACGGTGCAGGGGCTGAGCAACGAGATCGTCGAAAAACTCCAAAAGGCCACCCCCCCTACGCTCCAGAGCGCATCGCGCATCAGCGGGATCACCCCGGCGGCGTTGGAGATCCTGCACGTGTATATTAAGATGAAGACCAAAACGCCCTCCCGTTCGGCCTGACGGGAGATAATGCACGCTTATCCCTCTCATAAACCCCCGATATATTTGTCACGATTTTTCACACTATTTCGGCAATTATCATCCAAGATGACCTACATCATTCCCCTTTAAATTAAAAAGTTCTATAATAATGCGTTTAAAACTCTGATAAAGGAAGACTTATGAGCGAACGAAGAGATTTCTTCGGCAAGGCTCTGGGCGCGTTTGCCGGTCTGGGAGCACTCGGTGCCCTCTATGCTGCCAAGCGCACCTGGGATCCATTGCCTAGCGTCAAAGCGGGTGGTTTTACCACAGTGGATCTGAGTGCGGCCCAGGAGAACGTACTCAATACCGAGATGTGGCGGGGTAAGCCGATCTTCATCCTGAAGGTGGCGAAAGACTCCAAACCGGCCAGTGCCCCCAACGGCAACGATGCCAACGCATACGAGGACAAACGTCTGATCGATGTGGACGGAGACAAATTCTTCGTAGCGATCGGTCTGTGTACCCACCTGGGATGTATCCCGGCGTATTTCGGTGAAGAGCACAAGTTCAAATGTGCCTGTCACGGTGGGGAGTTCAGCGCATCGGGTGAGGTGCTCAAGTCTCCTCCGCCAAGTCCGCTGGTGATCCCCCCCTTCAAACTCGACGGCAAGAAGATTGTACTGGGCGAAGAGGGCCCTGAGTACAAGAAGATGAAAGCCGACGGCTTAGTGGCATAAGGAGACGACATGGCACATTTTGACAAAGCATTTCCTTTTAGCGAAAAATGGCTGGATCAGCGCCTGGCGGTCAACACGCTCAAGCGCGTCCTCTCGACCGAATACTGGATCCCCAAGAACATCAACTTCCTCTGGGCGATGGGGATGATCCTGGCCGCCACATTTGGCCTGCTCCTCATCAGCGGTATTTTCCTGTTGATGTACTACATTCCCGACACCCACAAAGCGTTCGATGCGGTCAACTACACCATCATGAGTGAAGTGGGTTACGGATGGCTCTGGCGGCATATTCACGGTGTGGGTGCGTCGGTGGTGTTCCTCATCATCTATATCCACATGTTTACCGGGATCTACTACGGTTCGTACAAGAAAGGGCGCGAGCTGATCTGGCTCTCCGGTATGCTGCTGTTCGTCTCTTTCTCAGCCGAAGCGTTCTCCGGCTATATGCTCCCCTGGGGTCAGATGAGTTACTGGGCCGGTATGGTTATCACCAACCTCTTCAGCCTCGGTTCACTGGAACTCAACGGTATCGTCGAGTGGATCCGTGGGGATTATGTACCCGGACAGGCGTTCCTGGGCCGTTTCTTCATGCTGCACGTGCTGCTGATGCCGCTGCTGATCATTGCGCTGATCGTACTGCACTTCGGTACGCTGCGTATCCCGCACGTCAACAACCAGGACGGCGAAGAGATCGATTTCGAAGAGGCCGCAGCTCTGTGGAAAGCCGGACGTCGCAAAGAGTCCAAAGTCATCCCCTTCAACCCCGTCTTCCTCAGTAAAGACGTGTTTGTCATGGGTATCTACTTTATCCTCTTCTTCTATCTGGTGTTCTACCACTTTGAGTTTGCGATGGATCCGGTCAACTTCGATCCGGCTGATCCGCTCAAGACTCCGGCGCACATTTATCCGGAATGGTACTTCCTGTGGAGCTATGAGATCCTCCGTCCGTTCTCCAAAGACGTGGGTCTGATCTGGTTCGGCTTCGCGCAGGTGATCTTCATGCTGCTGCCGTTCCTGGACCGCAGCCCGTATGTCGCACCGGCCAACCGTCGCCGTCCGTTCCGCTGCTGGTTCTGGCTGCTGCTGATCGATATGGTCACATTGACCATTATGGGTAAACTGCCTCCGACCGATCCGACCTATGCCATGATCGGTAAGATCGCAGCCTATACCTTCATCATCCTCTGGTTTGCTCTGCCGTTCATTACCATGAAGGAAAAACTCGTAGGAGGTAAAAAATGAAAGAGTTGAAAATCTTAGCCGTCGTCGTATTCTTTACGCTGGTTACCTACTACGGGGTTGAGCCGTATGCGCATCACGCGATGCACAAAAAAGTCGATGCCAACGGCAACGAGATCGTTTACGAGCACAAAGGTTTCACCTACCCTGACCTGAAAAAAGTCACGGTCAAAGGTGATGCCGAAGCCGGTAAAGCGATGATCAGCGCCTGTACCGGTTGTCACGGGATCAAATCCCAGAAGATCGCTGCACCCATGGATGCTTCTGCCTCAGCCGGTGCGTACGGGGTCAACCCGCCCGATCTGAGCAACGCCGGCGCGGTCTTCGACGAGCAGTTCCTGATGCACTTCATCATGAACCCGACCCATGCCGCCATGGTAGAACACAAGTTCAAAGGGGGCAAGGTCTACCCCATGCCTGTCGTCGCGCCTGATCCGCAAACGGCTGCCAACATTGTCGCGTATCTCAAGTCGATCGCGCCCAAAGCCGAAGAGGTCACACCCAAAGAAGCGTTTGTGACTGCCTGCGGCCGCTGCCACGCCAACCGCTACGGCAAGTGGACCCAGATCGGGGATGTTCCCAAGACCAAAATGAACATCGTGACCCATCAGGATCCCGATCGGATGAAGTTCGACCTCAAAGTAGCCGAATATCAGGACAAGCTCGCCAAATACATGGGCAAGCTGCCTCCTGATCTGAGTATCATCATCCGCGCCCGCAGTGAGGAGTTCATGGAGAATTTCATCGAAAATCCCCAGTCTCAGCTCCCCGGTACCGCCATGCCGCGTGTCGGTCTCAACAAAGAGGGATATGAAAAAGTCGTCGCCTACCTCGAAGAAACAGGCGATCCCTCCAAGCCCAAGCGTGCCGCTCTCGGCCCCTGGGTGATCGGGTATTTCATCCTCTTTACGTTCCTGGCGTATCTGTGGAAGAGATCCCAGTGGAAAGATCTCCACTGATCTTTTGCAGAACTTCACTGCATCTTTGATCGATCGGCTTCGTGCCGTTCGGTCACAGGAGAGCTGTAAAACAAATGACAACTGCTTGTCATTTGTAAGTTCGCACGCCGATCCGTATATACCAAAGGTATAGGAGACGGCAATGTACGCTCCCTCACTCTACTCACACCGATTGACCAAACCTACAGCAAATTTCAGCGAAATATCCGAAATGATGACGCCTTCGTCATCCTGAACTTGATTCAGGATCCCCTTATCAACCGGGGAACAGAGATTATCCCTGAACGTCCGATGGGATTCCGGATCGGGGTCCGGAATGACGGGAAGCGGGTCCGGAATGACGGCAGCTTCGTCATCCTGATACTGAATCAAGTTCAGCATGACGGATTCAGGATCCCCTTGATATACCGAAGGGATTTTATCGATCAAGACGTTCGATCATGGATACGTCGGGATCAGGAGAACCCGACCTACATACCTCTAAGCTTGACAAAAGCCCAAACCATGCTACCCTTCCATCCACCATCCACCATCCACCATCCACCATCCACCATCCACCATCCACCATCCACCATCCACCATCCACCATCCACCATCCACCA